>ERZ1026888.702-NODE-702-length-17255-cov-4.362035_pt1 | contig 17255 bp, 12 predicted proteins | sample MGYA00380174_ERZ1026888 | MGnify/ENA primary metagenome ERZ1026888 (study PRJEB33269, sample SAMEA4719810) | human gut metagenome | biome: human-associated habitat; feature: organic feature; material: feces | place: Cameroon | collected 2013-10 ...
GACTATTGTTGCATGCAATAGGCTAAAAATTCACATACGTATATATGAAAAGACTCATTTTTACTTTATCAACTCTGATGATATGCTCAGCCTCTATGATGGCAATACCTGCAAAGCCAGGACAATGGAAAATGTTGAAATTGGCTAATGGCACAGAGGTTAGAGCAGAATTAGTAGGCGACGAGCTATGCCACTATTGGCTTGCTAACGATGGCAAGGGCTACGCATGGAGCGCAGCTCAAGGTTGCTATGTAGCTATTGACAAGGAGGCTGCACACAAGGAAGCCGACCAAAAGCGCAATGCTGCAAACAAGCGACGCATGGCAAAGGTAACAAAAGCTAAAGCCAACGACCTGTACACAGGCGAAAAGAAAGGTTTGATAATATTAGTGGAGTTTCCTAAGCGTACAGCTACAAACACCCCAGAGGTGAAGTTCTCTACAGAGAATGCTCAAGAGTTTTATAATCGCGTAGCTAACGAAGAAGGATTCTCTGACCCTAAGACAGGTTTCACCGAGAGTGTATACGACTATTTCCTTGCTCAGAGCAGCGGAAAGTTTAAGTTCAAGTTTGATGTTGTAGGTCCATACAAGTTGGCCAATACATACAACTACTACGGCGAAGACTCTGGCGGTATGCAAGATGCACACCTTGGTAAGTTTATCTATGATGCTTGTAGAAAGGCAGATGGCGATGTTAACTTCGCAGACTACGATTGGGATGGCGACGGAAAGGTAGATCAGCTATTCATTCTCTATGCCGGACAAGGACAGAATGTGAATGGTGCCGACACCGGACTTATTTGGCCACAGGAAGGAAGCCTCAACTCTGTAGGTTCCGACCAGCAACCATTCGAAATGGATGGAGTAACCATCGACTCTTATGCTTGCAGTTGTGAACTTGGTGAGAACAAAGTTATCGATGGAATCGGCACAATTTGCCATGAGTTCTCTCATTGCTTCGGATTGCCAGACACTTACGACAAAGGAACATCGTTTGGACAAACAGAACTGAAATATGGCACCTACGTATGGGATCTGATGAACAATGGCAACTACCTTAATGGTGGCTACACTCCTGCAGCCTATACTGCCTTAGAGCGTATGCTTACAGGATGGAAGGAGCCTATAGTGCTTGACAAGGATGCAGACATCGTAAATATGAAGCCTTTGGCAGACGATGGCGACACATATATTATATATAACGATGGCTACAAGGATGAGTTCTACATGTTGGAGAATCGCCAGAAGCAAGGCAATGAAGCAGGTCTATATGCCAGCGGACTCATGATTACCCACGTAGACTATAGCCAAGAGGCATGGGAAGCTAACGATGTGAACACCACCCGTGAGCGCTATGCTATTATGGCTGCCGACAACTCAAAGGCTCGCTCCATTCCAGATGTAGAGGGCTACCTTTATCCATTCAATGGCAACAACTCGTTTGGTAACACAACGATTCCTGCAGCAACTCTCAACCATGCAAATACCGATGGTTCTAAGTTGCTAAACAAGGAGATTACCGATATCACTCAGAATGCCGATGGCACAATATCGTTTAAGTTCCGCAACAACAATACCACAGGTATTTCTGAGATTAATGCCGAAAGCTCTAAGCCTGCCATATACAACATGAATGGCATCATGATGGGCTACGACCTTGATAAGTTGCCTAAGGGAATATACCTTTGGAAAGGTAAAAAAGTAAAAAGGTAAAAGAGTAAAAAACAAAAATAATAATAACAATTAAATATAAACTATCATGAAGAGATTTTACACATTAGCTTTGGGCTTGATGATGGGTGCAACTACCCTTTTCGCCCAGAAAACTACTGATTTGCAGTTTGTAACTATCACAGGCGAAGGTGACGAAGCTGTGGAGACTGGTACTGTTAAAGATGGCGCAGCCATCGACGCTACAGAAGAAACTTTTTCAGGTATCACTTCTGGCATAGCTTTAAAGAATGTTAGCGAAAGTGGCCAAAAGATAGTAGTAAAAAGCGAAGTTCTCGAATTGGATAATGGTGCTTTTTCTTTCTGTATGGGTTCTACATGCAGTAGTTGGAAAAAAACAGGTACATACTATAAGCCTACTTTAAAAAAGGAAAACGACGATATTACAGGAGGCTTTACTGTAATTAAATCCAAAGAACTAAAAGATATAGAGGCTCACTGGGGTACAAATGGCAAAGGTAAGTGCGTAGTTAAATTCACAGCTTATAAGGGTGTTGTTGACGAAGAGAATTCTGATTCAGAGTGGAAGGTATACAATCTCGTAGAGGGTCCAAGTGTAACTGTAAACTTCCTCAATGGTGTGCCTTCAAGCATCAGCAACATCGAGAACAAGGATGTTGACAACAACTATTACGACTTAGCTGGTCGCAAGGTTGCAAAGCCTACAAAGGGTATCTATGTAAAGAACAACAAGAAGGTTGTTATAAAGTAAACAAACAACGATATATATGAAAAAAATATTATCAACACTTTGTCTGATGCTCGTGGCTATGGTGTGCTGCATCTCTGCCAATGCTCAGACAGCTACAGGAAAGCCTAAGTTCCTGTACCAGAAGTTTGCTGACTATGCTATTGCATTCACAACCTCTGATAACGGTAAGTGGGCTGTAGTTTATGGTGCTACCACAGAGCAGCAGAAAAACGGTAAGGCTCGCATCGTTAATGTAGAGACTGGCGAGACTACCGTAGTGCGTCACTTTAGCGAAGAAGATGACGATGCTGTTGGTCTGTATGAAATCCGCGACATTACCGATGATGGTAATACCGTAGTTGGTGCTGCCGGTGGTCAATTCTCTGAAGGTGGTACATATACAGGTAAGCCTGCATATTGGAATAAGAAGGAAAGAGACTGGAACCTTCTTCCTATGCCAGAGGGTATGACAACAGGTATTGCTGTGAGCATCACCCCTGATGGTAAGTATGCTGTAGGTAGAGTTGAGGAAAATGCCAACGACGCATTCTCTTCTTCTTCACGCGGTATTATGTGGGATATGACAGGAAGCGAGCCTAAGATTGTAGAACTGAAGAACTTGCCTGAAATGCCAAGTACAGAAGGTTCTACAGGCAAGAAGCACGTTCAGGAAGCATTTACCCAGATTACTGCCGATGGTCGCTACATCGTTATATATGGCAACCAGAGCTATGGCCCTATAGGATATATCTATGACCGCCAGACAGAAACTTACTTCAAGTTTGGTGAGAATGCTAACGAAGGTCCTATTGGCAATTATGAGCTCGAGGGTGAGCCTGTATTTAGCTTGAATGGCAAATATGTGGCAGGCGACATCCGTGACAAAGACGACAACATCTTCCCAATGGTTTATAATACCGAGACTGGTAAATATAAATATTTCAATTCTCAGGAAGACAACGACTTGCTTATTTGCTGTATCGACAACGAAGGAAACCTCTACGGAAGTGCTCCTGGCACCTCTTCTCCTGTTCGTGATTGGAGAGTATGTGTAGACAATGTATGGTATCCTTTCGACCTTATTCTAAAGCAGCGTTACGGCATTGAGTATAGCGACTATACTGGCTATGACAATACAGGTACCTTATGGTCAGCTTCTGCCGACACCAAGACTCTTTCGTCAATGGTTTCTCCTCAGGGCGAAAGCTACGTGGTGACAATGCCTGAGACTATGACAGAGGCTTGTCGCGCCATCAACTTGCTCAACAACTATACAGCTACACCTGCTGCTGGTTCTAACTTCAGCAACGTTGCAGTAGTAAAGGTTACCTTCACTCACGAGATTACTGTTCTCGGCAATAAGGATTGCGCAGTATTGAAGAATGCAGAGGGTGCAGTACAGAGAAAGTCTATGGGTTTTGCTGTTGACAAGACCAACCCTAAGGTGTTGATTGTTACCTTCCGTAACACAGAAATGAAAGCAGGCGAGAAGTATACTGTAGAGATTCCTGCAGGAACTGTTGCTTTGACAAAGAATACTGACAAGCAGAACGACATCATCACTATCAACTATGTTGGTAGAGAGAATGTGCCTGTTAAGATGCAAAGTGCATTCCCAGAGAACAATGCAGAGATTGCTCGTATCGACAACACCAGCAACCCTGTAATCTTGACTTTCGACACCAACATCTCAGTAAGCGAAAACGCTAAGGCTTCGCTTGTACAGCTTGATGGTGAGAACGAGAAGACTATATGCTCTTTGTCGGTACTTTCAAACGAAAACCAGGTTGCTTTGATGCCTGCAGCATCACAGTATCTCTATAAGGGTTCACAATACAAGGTGGTATTGGAGGCAGGTTCTTTGACCGATGTTTCTGGCTCTTCTAAGAGTGCTAACGAGCAGATTGTATTGAACTATACTGGTACTTACGAGCGCCAGATCTCTACATCTGACGCTACTCTCTTCAGCGACAACTTCTCTAACACAGACCAATCGTACAAGAACTTCATGCGCTATGAGGGCGACCACAACACTCCTACTGCTGCAATGAAGAAGATTGGTTTCGACAAGGACAACACTCCTTGGATATTTAATGCAAAGGAATCTAACGATAGCAAGAACTATTTTGCAGTATCTACCTCTATGTATAGCCCTGCAGGTCAGAGCGACGACTGGTTGGTAATACCACAATTAAGTATCCCTGACGCATATTGCACATTGACCTTCGATGCTCAGAAGTATCTTGACAACAAGAACGACATCTTGAAGGTTGTGGTTTGGGAATGCGAGAGAAACATCAACGACCTCAGCTCTGACGATATCGCAGAGATGAAGGCTAAGGGTGATATCAAGGATTACGAACTTAACATCGGTGATACCGAAGAAGGTATCGAAGGCGAGTTCACCCACTACACTCTCGACCTTGGCAAGTATGCTGGCAAGAAGGTTTATATCGGCTTCTGGAACAACAACAAGGACCAGAGCATGATATTCTTGGATAGCGTAGTTGTAAAGCGAAACTTGAAATACTTGATGTCGCTTTCTACAGCCTCATCTGTAGTAAACAAGAAGGAAGTGAAGATTGCCGGTTCTATCAGAATCAATTCACAGGACGATGTATATTCATCAGCTCGCTTCACTCTCAAGGATGATAAAGGCACCACTATCGATACATTCGAGAAGACTGGTTTGACTCTTAAGAAGGGTAAGAGATTGGCATTCGAATTTGCTAAGCCTTTGGCTCTTACTATTGGCGAGGCAACAAACTATAGCATCGAGGTTAAGCTCGACGACTATACTGACGTAGTGAAGAACAGCATCAAGAGCTTGACCTTTGAGCCTGTTAAGCGAGTAGTATTGGAAGAGTTTACAGGTACTACCTGTGTTAACTGTCCTTTGGGTATCCTTGCTATAGAGAACGCAAAGAAGATATTCGGTGAGCAGTTTATTCCAATTTCTATCCACACATATCAGGGCGACCCTTACGGAACAGGTCTCTATGCTTATAGCAACTACTTGAAGTTGTCGGCAGCTCCTTCAGGTATCGTACAGCGTGAGGATTTGATAACCAGCCCTATGGGTCAGAACGATGAGGGCGACTGGTCATTCTCTGCTAACAACTCATTGTGGCAAGACAGAATTTCCATGGAGCTCGACAAGCCTGCTGATATGGGTATCAACGTACCTGCTATCACTCTTGATGATAATACCAGAAAGCTCAACTTCAACCTTGAGATTCAGCCTGCGCTCAACCTCAAGAACCAATACCTCAACGTGTTTGCTGTGGCTTTGGAAGATGGCATCGTTGCTACACAGTCTAACAACCTGTACACAAAAACTGATCCTATCTTCGGTGATTGGGGTAAGGGCGGCAAGTATGGATATGCTTCTGTCGACAGAGTTGTACAGGAAGATATGGCTCGTTGCTACTGGGGAACATCATTCACAGGTTCAAGCGTAGGCTTCCCACAAAACTTGACAGCTGGCGAGACTTACTCAGTTCCTGTATCTTTGGCTTATCCAGAGCAGGTTTCAGAGTGCAAGAATGGTAAGATTGTGCTTATGTTGTTTGATGGCAACACCAACAACCTCATCAACTCTGTACTTGTGAAGCTCAGCACATTGCCAAACGGCATTGAGAACGCAGTAGTTGACAACAACAATAACAACTGCGATATCGCTGCCGCAAATGGCGTAGTGAGCGTGAATACAAATGGTAACGCTAAGGTAGAAGTTTACAGCATGGCAGGTCAGCTCATCAATACAGCTACTGGCACTAACAACATATCAGTATCTGTACGCGGATATAAGGGTGCTGCCGTAGTAAAGGTAAATGGCGAGAAGGCTAATGCAACTAAGAAAGTTATTCTCTAAGATACAAATAAAATAAAGGAGTCAAGGAGTGAGATATATTTCACTTCTTAACTCCTTTTTGTATAAATCAAGTTATCTATATCACTAATTAAAAAATTATTATTATGAACAAAAATCTACAGAGCCACACATGCAGTGCCTTTAAGAAGGCATGGTTGGTGCTTGTATGTTTGATGTCTACAATGTTGGCATCAGCTGCAGAATGGACGCCGTTTGAAACAGGCGTCAAGTATGATTTCAAATTCATGGAAGACCAAAATTTCAAGTTCGTTCCAACAGAAGATGGAGTTTTAAGAATCTACGCTCAGGAAACAAACATCTCAGTTTCGACTGATGAAACAAAAGCTGGGGACAAGATTTCTGCATGGAAATACAAACCTACTACCGACGAAGATGGCACAGCATGGAGTGGTTATACTGAGGCTTCATTGAAGGCTGGTACACCATATTATATTAATGTACCTGGTACACTTAGTAAAAGCGTAAAAAAATACTTCAAGGGAGTTTTTGAAACAGGTGTAAACGAGCTTAAGGTTACTGCAATAAACTTCGAAGAAGGCAAAACTTTCGATATTTCAGATACACGCGGTGGTCAGTTGAATATTTCATTCAACATGAATGCAAAATCTGAAGAAACAAATGTAAAGATTGGCAACATCATTGACTGCAATGTTGAAACTCGCACAAGTACAAATGCTGGTAGTTTGTATGTACTATTGAAAGACTCTCTCATTTCTTGGCTCAACAAGGGTAAAATCGTTGGTGGCGAAGAGATGATTATCACAGTAAAGAACATTCGTGCTGCTGCCGACGAAAACATTAAGTATGGTAAAGACGGCAATTTGACATTGAAGTTCCTCACACCAAGCAAGCCTCACACTTTGGTAAGCAAGCAACTCCCAGATCCATTCCTCTCTTATTGGCCTAAGGGTGACGAAAGAGGTATGATTGTGTTGACATTCGATGCAGACGTAATGCCAGGTGAAGCACAGACTGCTAAAGGCTCTTTCACTATCGGCTATGCAGAATCGGACGATATATACGTTGAATCTCTCGAACCAAGCATGTTCCGCGCTGATGGCAACAAGCTATACATCGACTTTACAGGCAAGCTCCGCACAAAGGAGACTATGGGATTGAAGAATGATTGGGATATTATCACTCTCAGATTGATGAATGTAAAGATGGCAGATGGCACAAATGTATTCTCTGAAGGTGCTGGTACCTCTGGTTCGTTTACATTCACAATGAACTACAAGGAATACAAGAGCAATTTGGCTTTTGAACTAACTCCTGCCGATGGCGAAAAGTTGACTGAAAACAACGTAAAGGTTTACTTCTCTGACAAGAACGCTATTACATTCGAAGGTGTGAAGTTCACATATCAGGATGAGAACGACAAGAAGTATCAAACAGTCGTAACTGAGGGTATAACAAGTACGGAAGAAGGTGACGAAGCTATAGAATACGTCATTCCTATCACAGACGCTATCAAGAATGGTAAGAACGTAAGATTTAGTCTTACAGGTGTTGTGGCTAACGATGGTCTTGACCATAGCGACATCACAGCAAAATGGAATCCAGGTCAGGAGTTGGTTGCAACACTTGCACCAAGCAATCTTTCTGTAAAGGATGGCTCATACGTAAAGAGCTACTACAAGCACCAGTTGACATTCAATGAGGATGTTACTATTAATGAGAACATAGAAGCTGGCGCTACATACAAGGATACAAAGAGCGGCAGAATCATCAAAGCTTATGTTGAGCCTGTAGCAAACAACAGCAGACAGATAATGATAATTCCTGGAGAGGATTTGAAAGACAAGCATCAATATGAGCTCACTATCAAAGAGCGCGTGATTGTGAACAAGGAGTATGCAGAAACAAACGGCAAGTATGGTAACTATATGACAGAGCAATCATACCGTTTCACTATCTATGCAAACGTGGACACTTACGACTTCGTAACATCTCCTGTTGAGGGTTCTTCTGTAAACGAGATTTCTACTATAGTATGCTCTATGAAGCCAGGTGCAAACGCTGGTACATCTGCTATCGGTTATGCTCACCGCACAGATAAGTTCGTTTACTTGTTGAACGAAAAGAATGAGAAGGTAGCTACTGCTACTTGTGGTGATGTAGAGAATGGTATGTTCATCAAATTCTCTCCTGCTATCACAGAACCTGGAACATATACTGTTCACATCGAAGATAGCGTTTACTTCATTGGTACTGGTTTCGAGGCAGTACAGAACGAGCAGCCTGTAGAGTTTAAGTATACAGTCGTTGCTGCTCCTGAGGAACTTCAATTCACTACAGATCCTGAGAACGAGTCGACAATCACTTCACTTGGCGAAATCGTTATCATGAGCGATAAGGATATCTACGGAACTACAACTCCTATCCAAGCTTATTGTGACCGTAAGGTATTCAATGGAACATTGACTATGGGCGGTGTAAACCGCAGAGAAGCTTATATCGAGTTTACTGACGCTGCAGGTGAGCCTATCACTGCAGAAGGCGAATACCGTATCGAGATTCCTGCTGGTGTATTCGGTAACAAGGCATGGTATGACAGCGATTGTTTGTCAGGTGCTTGCAACGCAGCTACTACATTATATTATACTGTAGGCAAAGAAGCAACTGAGATAACATACACAGCAGATCCTGCAGACGGTAGCAAGGTTGACGCTTTGGGAACTGTTACCATCGACTACAACACAACATCTATAATGCAATCAAGTGGCAAAATTCTTGTTTATAAGGATGGCAAGGAACTCAAGGAAGTTGAAGCTGAAGTAGTATACAAGGATCCTAATGACTGGAGTGAGGTTTCTCACAAGGCTACTTTTGATGTTAACGTAACAGAGGCTGGTGTTTACACTATCGAGATTCCTGAGGGATACTTCGTTGACGAAAACGGTGACAACATTCCTGCAGTAACACTGACTTACTACGTAGGTGTAGCAAGCGGTATTCAGAATATCAATGCAGCTATTGCTAATGGTACTGTTTACAACTTGAATGGTGTAAAGGTTAACAAGGCTACTAAGGGCATCTTCATCGTAAACGGTAAGAAGGTCGCTAAGAAGTAAGCACACATTATATATATAATGAGAAAAGGTAAAGATATTATCCTGCTCATAATATAACCAAACAAGAGGGTATGTCTACGACTTTGTCGCATGATATACCCTCTTTCATTTCTATAAGAAACTTTCTCAGACATATTAGATGCTAGTAATATAGCTAAGTGACTAATTTATTAAGCTACATCATTTTTTTTAAGTTCTAAATCAAAAAATACAGTTTATTCGCTTGGTTGTAAAATTAAATCATTGTAACTTTGCAACCAAAATATTATCCCTAACATATTTTCATCTTAAACAAACAGTAAAATCCCCCAAAATATGAAAATAAAACTACTTGGAATGCTATCATTGACAGCCCTCTCGTTAGGTATGGTATCATGTAATAGTGGATGGTATCACATTCGAGATTCATAGCTACGTAAATCCAAATGTTGCAACAGAGCAGATTTGGAATTGGCTTAAGACTGTGAAGTTGCCAAGCACTAAGACTTCACAATGGCCACAGGATGGCGACATCTCTACTCATGTACGTGGACAGGTTTCATCTGCATACCACATGGACGAGATGATTCGTTTCGATGAGCGTCCATAAGGCGAGAATTTACAAAGCAGAATAAAGCAAGCAAACAATAATACTAAGAAAGTGTATCAAACAAATCACACAGTTTGATACACTTTTTTTGTGGTTATATCAAAGATAACAATAATACCATATAAAGACAATAGAGAAAAAGTAATGTTCATAGTAATATTATTCATATTCCTTGGTATTAGCGTAGGATATATCATACGCACAAAGATAGGCTGCGACAAGCAGCTATCTATAGGCACATGGGCTGGAAGAACAACAACATGGCTGATATGGACGCTACTGTTCATGCTTGGCATAGAAGTGGGAAGCAACGAGCAAATAATAAAATCGTTGCCTACATTGGGTGTTGAAGCATTGGTGTTGTCAGTATGCGGAACATTGGGCAGCTGCGCCTTGGCATGGGGATTATGGAAGATGGCTAAGCAAGAGAAGAAAGGAGGCGAAGAATGAAAGGTAGTTTGATAGTGGTAGGCTTTTTCATTCTCGGACTAATAGCCGGACATACCGATTGTATGCCAGCATGGGTGATGGAAAGCGATACAAGTTTCATAGCGCTATGCTTCTTATTGTTCTTCGTAGGCTTAGGCATAGGCATGAATCCTGATATGAAGAAAGATATCAAAAGCCTTAGCCCACGATTGGCACTACTGCCTTTGGCAACGATATTGGGCTCATGGCTCGGAGCTGTGGTGGCATACTTGATAATGAACATAGACCTCACAAGCGTCTTGCAACATCGAAGCCTCAACGACTGTTTGGCTTTGAATAGTGGCTTTGCATATTATTCGCTATCGAGTATTTTCATAACTGAATATCGTGGAGCAGAACTTGGCACCATAGCCTTGCTTGCTAATATAATCCGCGAGATGACAACGCTATTGCTAACACCATTATTGGCAAAATGGTTTGGACCATTGGCTCCTATATCTACAGGTGGAGCTACAACCATGGACACCACCCTACCAATAATCACTCAAACTATTGGTCAACGCTATGTTGCCTTGAGCATATACCATGGTTTCGTTACTGACTTCAGCGTACCTTTTCTCGTTACCATGTGGTGTATGCTGTAGTAACCGAACTGTAATAGACATATAATATTGCTGTATTATGATTGAAATATCTATGAAGTAACTTTGCCACAGAATTTAAGGCTAAAGATAAAGGATATCATAAAAACAGCAATACAATGAAAGAGAGCAAGAAGGCTATTTTGGAGATTCTGAAAAAGAAGAGTTCCAAAAAGAATGAAAAGTTTGAAAACCTCGTATTAAACCTTGCACTACAGAAGATTGATAGCGACAGTTTTGAATACGATGGTGAAGGAGTATATACTGCCGATGGCAAGCGTATCATCTATTGCATGTCACAGGGCGAAAACTTCCACATACAAGAAGGTACTATTGTGATTGGTGAGATGGCATTCCGCGGAAAGAAAAACTTGAAGAATGTCATCATACCAGACACAGTAGTATCTATAGAGCGCGACGCCTTCTACGATTGCGACGACTTGGAGACTGTATATCTGCCAGCAAGCGTGAAAGAGGTTAGAGGATATTCGTTTGCAGAATGCGACAAGCTAAAGAGAGTGACTTTTGCAAGTGTGCCAGAGAAATTGGGTCGTCACACTTTCGACGACTGCGACCAACTACGCGAGGTATTTGTACCAGAAGGTAGCGCAAGCTTCTTCCGCAAAGCTTTACATTATGACGAGAGCGAAAGTGAATATTTTATTCTGGAGGTGAAGAAGGAGAAGAAGCCTACAGACACTAAGAAACCTGCAGAGGAAAAGAAGCCTGCAGATACTAAGAAGCCTGAGGATAAGAAACCAACTGAAGCTAAGAAGACAGAAGAGAAGAAGAAAGCTGATAAGAAAACCACAAACACCAAGTAAAATGACTAAGGAACAGATGCTTAAGAATGTGTATGTGGATAGAGATATCAGCTGGATGTATTTTAACCACCGCATACTACAGGAAGCAAACAAGGAATATGTGCCATTGCACGAGAGGTTGTCGTTTTTGGGTATTTATTCTAACAACCTCGATGAATTCTTCCGTGTGAGAGTTGCATCGCTCAACCGCATGCTGGAAGGAAAGGTTTCGCACGAAACCGAACAGCAACTACGAAAAACACTAAAGGTAATAAACAAGCTCAACGAAACATATTCGAAGGAATATACAGAGTCGGTGGACAAGGTTTTCCACGAACTTGAGCTTCATAATATCCGTCTGCTCACAGAAACAGAACTCAACGACGAGCAGAAGGAGTTTCTACATAGTTTCTTTTTGGATAAGCTAAACGGCTCTATAAATCCTATTTGGCTATCAGAGATAGACGATTTCTCATCGCTTGAGGATAATCGCATATACTTGATAGTAGAGAAAACGGAGGATAAGAGCGGTAAGAAGAAGTATGCCATCATCAAAGTGCCAGACAGACAGTTTGGACGTTGGGTGAAGGTGCCATCGAGCGAAGGCTTCGACAATATAATGTATCTCGACGACGTGATAAGATATTGTCTGCCTTTGGTATTCTTGGGCTTCAAGGAGAGCTCGTATAGAGCCTTCTCATTCAAGTTTACCAAAGATGCTGAGATGGAGATGGACAACGATGCCGACTTCGGAACCATGGAGAAGATAGCATTGGGCGTGAATAGCCGTAAGCATGGAGAGGCTGTAAGAATTATCTACGATAGCGATATGCCTAAGGATATGGTGAAGAAGATGCGCGAAAGACTGAAGACCAAAGAACTTGATACCAGTCTTGCTGGCGGCAGATATCAGAATCATAAGGATTTGATGTCGTTTCCAGACTGTGGACAAAAGGATTTGAAATATCAGCCTTGGCCTTCGATAATGAAGCCGGAATTCCTTAGCCCTGATAGCATATTGGACCAGATTAGAGAGAAAGACCGCTTTATACATGTGCCATACCATAGTTTTAATGGCTACATCCGCGTGTTGCGCGAGGCGGCCGTAAAACCTGAGGTAAAAGCGATAAAGACTACTCTATATCGACTTGCTAAAGACTCAAAGGTGGTGAAGGCACTTATCACAGCAGCAAGAAATGGTAAAAAGGTGACGGCTATTGTGGAGCTCTTGGCTCGCTTCGACGAAGAGAGCAACATAAAATGGAGCAAGAGAATGCAGGAAGAAGGCGTGAACGTGATATTCGGTGTGGAAGGTCTGAAGATACACAGCAAACTATTGCTCATAGAATCTAAGAAGGGCAACATAGCTTGCATTGGTACGGGTAACTTCCACGAAGGCAACGCACGAATATATACAGACTATCTGATGATGACGGCTCGTCCAAAGATTGTCAACGAGGTTGCAAAGGTATTCGACTTTATAGACCGTCCGTTCTCGCATGTGAGATTCAACGAACTATTGGTGTCTCCAAACTCTATGAAGAGTCGCATACTGAGAATGCTCGACAATGAGATTCGCAATGCCAACGAGGGCAAGGAGGCATGGTTGAAGATGAAGATCAACCATATCACAGATATCGACGTGGTGAGCAAACTATATCAGGCTTCGAAGGCAGGAGTGAAGATTGACATTCTGATTCGTGGCAACTGCTCAATAGTGCCTGGCATAGCAAAGATGAGCGAAAACATACGCTGCGTGGGTATCATAGATAGATACTTGGAGCATTCACGTATATTGATATTCTGTAATGGTGGTAAACCAAAATACTATCTTGGTTCTGCCGACTGGATGCCTCGCAACTTGATAAACCGAATAGAGGTGATGACACCTGTATACGACGAAGAATTGCAGAGCGACCTTATGCGCACTATTTCTTATGGTATGCGCGACACGCTGAACGGAAGAGTGGTAGATGGAAGAGGAACAAACAACTTTGTGGAAGGCGAACCTTTCCGCAGTCAGGAAGAACTATATAAAAGATATGTCGAAGAAAACGAAACCCATTAATGTTGCTGCCATAGATATTGGTTCGAATGGTGCACGTTTGCTGATAAAGCGCTTCGACCCTGACAATGCGGTAGAGAACGAGCGCATTCGAAAGATGATGTTTATCCGCATACCTCTACGCCTGGGCAAAGACGTGTTCTCGCTCGACAAGATATCGAAAGAACGCACCAAGATGATGGTACACATGATGAAGGGCTTCAAAGACTTTATGAAGCTGTATAATGTGAAGATATACAGGGCGTGTGCCACTTCAGCCATGCGTGATGCCGAGAATGGCAAAGAGGTGATGAAGAAGATAGAAAAGGCTACAGGCATAGAGCTGGAGATAATAAGAGGGCAAGAGGAAGCAAGACTGCTATTCAACAACCTGCTGGAGAAGACAGGTTCTAACAAGGGCAACTTTGCTTATATCGATGTGGGCGGAGGCTCTACAGAAGTATCGCTAATACATGATGGCGAACTGGCAGAGAGCTATTCCTACAACATCGGAACGCTAAGAATGCTTAGCGGAAAGGTAAAGGAAGATACCGTGAAGCTGTTTATGGAAAACCTCTGCAAGTATGCCACCCTATATGAGGATATTCAGATTATAGGTTCTGGCGGTAATATCAACAAACTTTGCAAGTTGGCTCGCCATAGCAAAGATGAGATAAACGTGATTACGCTAACAGAACTTAACCGACTGCATAAGTTGCTGCAGCCTATGAGCATAGAGGAACGCAAAACGGAGTTTGGACTGAAAGACGACCGAGCCGACGTTATTGTTCCTGCTGCAGAGATATTCCTCAAGGCTTGCCAGTATCTGAAATGCAACTCGATATTGGTGCCTAACATATCGTTAGCTGACTCTATAGTAGATGGTCTTATGGCTAAACACAAGGAAAAGTCGGAAGACTAAGAAATAATAACAACACAAACCGAAACCACCGTCTTGGCATTGAATTGCCTCAAGATGCTTGGAATTGGTAAAGGGCATGTCACTAGAAAGTGGCATGCCCTTGTTATTTTATATTAGTGCATATTTAAATCATTAGATTTGATCCAAAGCCTGCTTGATGTCGTCAAGGATATCTTCTACATCCTCAATACCTACAGAAAGGCGGATAAGGTCTGGAGCGATGCCTGCCTCAAGGAGTTGCTCCTCGGATAGCTGACGATGGGTGTGGCTTGCAGGATGGAGCACACAAGAGCGTGCATCAGCTACGTGGGTAACGATAGCTATCATCTTAAGAGAATCCATAAACTTGATGGCTGTCTCACGGTCGCCCTTCAAGCCAAAGCACATCACGCCACATGAGCCATTAGGCAAATACTTCTCAGCAAGAGCATGGTCTGGATCATCGGCAAGACCAGAATAGCGCACCCATGCCACACGTGGGTCGTCGTGGAGGAACTCTGCCACCTTCTGTGCATTCTCGCAATGGCGAGGCATACGAAGATGTAAAGTCTCAAGACCGAGGTTAAGAAGGAACGAGTTCTGAGGACCTGGAATAGAGCCAAGGTCGCGCATGAGCTGGGCTACGAGCTTAGTGGTGTATGCCATCTTGCCGAAAGCCTTGGTATAGGTGAGACCGTGGTACGACTCGTCTGGAGTGCAAAGACCAGGGAACTTATCAGCATGTGCTTCCCAATCAAAGTTGCCGCTATCTACAACGCAACCGCCCACCTGTGTGGCATGACCATCCATATACTTGGTGGTAGAGTGTGTAACGATGTCGCATCCCCACTCAAAAGGACGGCAGTTGACAGGAGTAGCAAAGGTGTTGTCGACAATAAGAGGCACACCATGCTTATGAGCCATATTAGCAAAGCGCTCTATATCGAAGACGTTGCAAGCAGGGTTAGAGATGGTTTCACCAAAGAGAGCCTTGGTGTTAGGCTGGAATGCTTTCTCTATTTCTTCGTCAGAAGCTGCTGGGTCGATGAATGTGCAATCGATGCCAAGCTTCTTCAAGGTTACACCAAAGAGATTGAAGGTGCCACCATATACTGAATTGCTAACAACGATATGTCCGCCAGCCTCACAGATATTAAAGACAGCATAGAAGTTGGCTGCCTGACCACTCGATGTGAGCACAGCTCCTACTCCACCCTCGAGGGCAGCAATCTTAGAAGCCACAGCATCGTTGGTAGGGTTTTGAAGACGTGTATAGAAATAACCTTCTTTCTTAAGGTCGAAGAGCATAGCCATCTCTTCTGAGTTGTCATACTTGAAAGTGGTGCTCTGGATGATAGGTAGCACACGCGACTCGCCATTCTTTGGAGTCCATCCTGCCTGCACGCAGAGGGTGCCAATGTGTTTCTTTTGTTCCATGTTGTTGGTTGTTTAATTATTAGCTTTTTATAATATTAGGCATTATAAGCAAAAAGCAGTTCCTGCCGAAAGGGGCAAAAACTGCTTTTTATCTCTTTGCGATGAGTTCTTTTTACTCGCCAGTAACGACACGCTTTTCCTTGATACGTGCCTTCTTACCTGTAAGAGCACGGAAGTAGTAAAGCTTAGCGCGACGTACCTTACCATGCTTGTTAACTTCGATTGAATCGATGTTAGGTGACTCGATAGGGAAGATACGCTCTACACCTACAGTACCAGACATCTTACGAACTGTGAAACGCTTCTTCTCACCATGACCTGTAATCTTGATTACAACACCACGATAGAGCTGGATACGCTCCTTTGAACCCTCGACGATTTTGTAAGCGACTGTGATAGTATCACCTGCCTTGAATGCAGGGAACTTCTTGCCGGTTGCAAATGCTTCTTCAGCAACTTTAATCAAATCCATTGTTTTGTTTGATAATTAAATATTGTTTGTCGTTCCAACGTAACATTCATTGTGACTCATCCACAATCAGCGGTTACGCCGAAAAGCGGTGCAAAGTTACTACATTTTTCCTAACTGACAAAGAGTTAGCGACTTTTTTACTATAATTTAGGTATATCTTTACTACAAAGAAAGAATAGATAAAGGAGCTTTATTTGGTAGTTTGGCTTTTTTCTCGTATTTTTGCAATGAAATATATAACCCATATATGAAAAAGACAACAAGACATTTTATTGGCGCCATTGCCTTAGCAGCAGTATGTGGCGCTTGTGGCTCTTCTTGGCATATGACAGGAATTGAGCGCACAAGATTAGTGGTTGACGACAAGTATGACGCTTATCCTAATACCGAAGCCAACGAGTGGCTAAAGCCATACAAGCAGAAAGTGGACTCGGTGATGAGTCCGGTGGTAGGCCAGATAGCTCACGACATGAGAGCGAAAAAGCCGGAGAGCGATCTCTCTAACCTTTTGTGTGACATCCTGGTATGGGAAGGACTGCGCAGAGG
>ERZ1026888.703-NODE-703-length-17243-cov-21.038748_pt1 | contig 17243 bp, 17 predicted proteins | sample MGYA00380174_ERZ1026888 | MGnify/ENA primary metagenome ERZ1026888 (study PRJEB33269, sample SAMEA4719810) | human gut metagenome | biome: human-associated habitat; feature: organic feature; material: feces | place: Cameroon | collected 2013-10 ...
ATACATACGTTACTCCTAAGAGTACATCTATCCTCCCATCTATCACCAACAAGAGTTTGATGCAGTTGGCTGAGGACCTCGGTATGAAGGTTGAGCGCCGTCAGATTCCTGAGGATGAGCTGGATACTTTCGAGGAGGCTGGTGCATGCGGTACGGCTGCCGTAATCAGTCCTATCAGCTACATCGACGATTTGGATACAGGCAAGCGCTACAACTTCGGTGAGAAGCCAGGTCCTATCTCTAAGCACCTCTATGATACGCTCCGCGGAATCCAGTATGGTACTATTGAGGACAAGCACGGTTGGACAACCGTAGTTATTGAGTAATCAATGACTTCTTTATTGTGTAAAAACCAATATTAGAAATATAATTATGATCATGGCACTTTGAGGAGTTCACGCTCCTTGGAGTGCTTTTTTTATGTCTTTTTCTTGGAAGTTTCATAAAAATATCGTAACTTTGCCCGCAGAAATATAACTTTTTAAAAGAAAGGAAAGATTATGCAGACAACTATCAACATATCATTGGATGTGCCAAAGGCTGAAAGAAAGCATTATGCACATGATGCCATATGTGGTATTATGAAAACAGATAAAACTGATACTGAATTGATAGAGGAGTATCTGAAAGAAAAATATCAAATTTGATAACGATGAAAGTTTTTTAGATACAAATATTTTTATCGAATACACCACGTGTCGCAAAAAGAAGAGGATATGAGTCCTAAATTTAAAGAAATAAATGGCTTTGTGTTCAAGATCTATTCCAATGAGGAAAAGAGAATGCATATTCATGTCGTTAAGGCCGAAAATGAAGCTAAGTATTGGCTTGAACCCAATATTGAACTAGCAGAAAATTTCGGATTCAATACAAAAGAATTAAGTTTTATAGAAAAAATACTTAAAGATTATGGAGACGATTTTAAAATCAAATTCGCAAGACACACAGGTAAGCGTCTTGATGATAAATGATAAAGGCATTATGCTTTCTGTGAAAGGAAACGATTATTTCATATCTTATAATCGGATTCCTTGGATGAAGAATGCATGTATTTCTGATGCTCTTGATGTGCAGATGAGTGGAAGGAATGCCATAGAGTGGCCTAAACTGGATGTTGATTTAGAAATAGAGAGTTTAAAGCATCCTGAGCGTTATCCTCTTATTATGAAGAGAAATGAAATGGAAGTTTTATAGAGTCTCAAATAAAAATACAGAAGCCTCTCAGCATCGTTTTGCTGAGAGGCTTTCTGCCTTTTAGCTCTGGGGGTTAACAGAGTTAACAGTTAACAGCTGTTTTTTCGATACTCCCCCTCGCGCGTACCTTATTAATATTAAATATATATATACTTATTTTTATATATGTGTGGGGGGTACCATGCATTTTTGGGGTGTTAACTGTTAACCTGTTAACCCTTCGACCCTTTTTGACTTATTCTGTGCTTTGCGGAGCATAAGTCATAGAGTTGCAGGGGAAGAAACTATGAGTTAGGATTCTTAACACTTTTCTGCATCATGAAAAGTTTCATAAAAGCCTCATGAAAAGCTTTGTAAAAAGCCCCATGACAGCCCTCATTTAAGCCTCTGCCCCGTCATCATTTATGCCTCTGCCCCGTCATCATTTATGCCTCTGCCCGGTCTTCATTTAAGCCTGAAAACCAGCAGAAAAGGCTCTTATTTTGCTACTGGGAATACGTAGTATTCTCTGTCTACATCATAATCCAGAACCCACTGGTCAATCATCACATTGTCGTCTAAAGCCTTGATGGTAACGTTGTGGGTGCCGCCAGGCAGCGTAACGTAGAAGCTTTTCAGCGTCTGGCCGCGCCACAGGTCAAACTTCCAGTCCTTAGAGTTATAAACCTCCTTCAGATGGCAGATTACCGGTTCGCCACGGTCGATGCTCACACTCACCCTCATATTCTTTACAGCGTTTAGGAAGCAAGGAATAACGGCGATGGTAAAACGCGCATCACCGCTCATCTCGCTGTAGAAATCATAGCTCAGACTGGCTCCCTTCGGCAATTTCACAGCCTTGCCACTGTGACCTAAAAGCGGACGGAGGGTAATCTTCTCGGCTCCTCTTACGGCTGCCTGGGCAAGCGGCGATTCGGTAGCTTTGCTCCATTCCCAGGCATTCTTGGCAATGATGTCGCTGGTAACTACAGAGAGCGGCTTGAGGTCGTTGTTGCGGTCGAAGGCATCTGCTTTCAGTCGCTTGATGTCGGCAGCAGGCAGTGTGCCTGGAATCTGCGGAGCCTGCATCTCTGCGCCGTTGGTAAGGATGAAATCCTTCCATTTGCCGTTTCTTATGCGACTGTAGTAGGCATTGAGCTGCTTCAGATTATTGTAAGCATCGATGCTCACAGCTGCCGCAGCCTTCGCCTCATCGTCTTTATTGAACAGTCCCGGACGGGCGATGTGTCTTGCTTCCTGTGCCTCCAACTCTTTTTCGGCTACGAAGGCAGCCAGGAATATCGGATATTTCACAACCTCGAAGAAGCCATCTTTCTGGTTCTGAGGCAGCATGCGCTCGATGGATTCTGTCTTCGCCTTCAACAGGTCGTAGCGGTAGAGGAAACGCTCCAGTTCGTTGCCGAATTCGCCTGAATGGAACTCCGTATCGCCGTAAGGCATTGCCATATAAGCGGAATGGCGGATGCTGGTAAGGTGGTAGTATTCTTCCATCAGAGGCATGATTTTCCTGCCCGTAATGGCGCCAAAGTATGCGTTGAGAGCGTTCTGAATATAGGTCTTGCAACCTGCTTTCAGGGCGTTTTTATTCCACGCCAGGTTCATCATCATAGCCAGCTGGAAGGTAGACTGCTTCGGATTGGTAATGTTGGCAATCCAGGCACAGTCTTCGTCGTTGTGCGCCTCAGAGCGGTGTGATTTGCCGCGCTGGGCATTCTTGCTCTCCAGATAATCCTTGTTGTTGAGCATTTCGAGCAGCAGGCCCGGCGAGAGATTGCTCATCTCCATCTGTGCATCCGAGCAGACCAACTTCACATTCTCGATGGTTTTGCGGTGTTTCTTCTTGTGCTTCTTGCCCACAAACTCCGTCACCTTATAGTTTTCCGCCACGCAGATGTCAAAACTGTCTACCACAGCCTTGTTGTAAGCAGCCTCGTGCTTTCCGTCTACCTGCCACAGCGTATTGGCTCTCAGGCGCAGCATCAGTCGGGCGATGCGGCTGTAGTTCTGTGGTTTCATCCACTGGCTGTTGTTCAGGGCAAGTCCTCTGAATTCTATTCTTGGAATCTCTATCCACTGCTGGTCAACGGGCGTATAGAGACTCTTGCGCTGCGCAGGCTGCAGGTCGTTCCATGCCATCAGCGGCGAAACGCCAGCCAGTTCAGAGAGTTTCATGATGGCGTAAGCCGTTCCGCGGGCGTTGCTGCCGATTACGATGACCTTCTTTTTCCGCGTCCCGATGTAAAAAGCATCCTTTCCGGTGATAATAAGATGCAGGGGCGCACCGAGCTTTTCTACTGCCGAAAACTCCTTGTTGGAGAGCTGGTCGAGCTGGTAAATCTGTATTGGCGCACCATTTTTCTCTTTCGCTTCGAATCCGGTCACGGCCTTCATATCGCCCGCAAACTCTTTGAGGGCAATCTTTACTACTGGCGAAATGATAGAGTTGGTGGTATAAGATACTCTTCCGTAGCCGTCGGTCCAGTAAACGTTGGGTGCTGCGGCCTGAGTTTCCGTCTTCTTCACTTTAGTTTCGGTCATCGCGTTGGCATTCTGGCTAGAGAAGCACGCCAGAGCCAAGGCTACGCCTAATATAATCTTTTTATATTTCATTTTTCTTCCGTTTTGTCTGTTCGGTTGTAGATTCGCTTTTGCTGAAACTACACATTTCTGCAATTTGCAAAGATACATAAAAGTGTTTAATATCTGAAATTATTTAGTTTTTATTTGCTTATTACATTATTTATTGTTACTTTTGCAGAAGATAAAATCAAAAATATGACATTATATGGTGGATGCCAACCATCTGCCTGTGCTCTTCCGCAACGAGAATCTCTATCATCAGGAGGTCATCGACGAGGTAACTCTCAAGAATCTCTCCATCCAGACCTATTATGAGAGTATGTAGATAGAGCGAGACTTGAACATTAAGTATCAGAAGTTCCAGTTGCCAAGAGAGGGCGAACTGGTGGAGCCAGATGTGGAAATCCCACTCGATGGCTACCATAGTTATCGCCGTGATAGGCGCAGCTCTAAGGAAACAGCGAAATAATAGGTTAGTTATCAGCTAGAATGTCATTGGAAGGGCGTTTTTTCTTGCTATAGCAATATTGGGCAACCAACAGTTGAAAAATGTTCCCAAGAGTAAAATGTATATTTGGGTTGTTTGCCTTTTTATGGCTGAATTAAAATGGGTCGAATCTTAATTGTACAAATTTGATTAACGTGAAAAGCCTAAACTTTTAATAACTATAGCTTTGTTAAAGTCTAAAATAGAGTTTTGACTCCTTAAAAAAATAAAAAACAGCAGGTATTTTGCTGCTATTTTGTTATTAATCAAAATTGTTTTTGTAAATTTGCGGAAAAACAATGAAAACTTTAAGTATACAACCAACTACTCTGACAATAATTTCAACTTACAAATGCACAAGTTCTTGTGCAGATTGTTGTTTTGCTTGTAATCCCAATCGGCAAGAAAAATTGTCTGTTGATGATGTTATAAAATACATTAATAACGTATTAGCTTGCTATAGTTCAATAAAAATTGTAGTTATAACTGGGGGGGAATGTTTTCTTTTAGGTAAGGGACTTAACAGAATTGTTCGATATGTTAGAACAAATGGGTTATTTTGTAGAGTAGTGACCAATGGCTTTTGGGCATATTCAAAAGATGTTGCTTATAAAATATTATCTGAATTGAAAGAAGATGGTTTAACTGAAATCAACTTTAGTACAGGGGATGATCATCAAAAATATGTTCCATTACAACGAATTTTCTATGGGATAGAAGTGGCTCTTGAGTTAGGGTTGAATGTCGCCCTAAACATAGAAACGGGTAATGGAAGACATTTTACCTTAAATAGCTTATTGGATAGTGAGAAATTTAAGAAGTTCTTATCTCCATACATTTATCAAAAGCCTTTGGTTGTTGTTCAGGGACAATGGATGCCATTTACTCAGGAGTCTTTATCAATTATGTTAAATGACAAGAACATAATGTCTGCTGCTAATCAGGGGAGATGTGTCAATTTGTTTACTTCTGTTACATTGTCTCCAACAAAGCATTTATTTGCATGTTGCGGTCTTCCTGCTATTTCAATTAATTTTTTTGATTTAGGCTTCGTCAATGTTCTAGATGATATAAGGGCTGCATATGAATGCCAATTTGATGACTTTCTTAAAATATGGTTATTTACTGAAGGACCATATCGTATATTATCTTTTATTGCAAATAAAATTGGTAAAATTCCAGAATTAGAGTACAATTTTCACATGTGCTTTTTATGTGCATCAATTTTTTGTAATGAAAAATATCTAAATGTCCTTCAAGAACATTATAAGGAAGTTTATTCTAGCATTTTATTGAAGTATTTTTTATTAAAAAAGCAATTGAATCATGTATACTCCAAATGAGCATTTTTCACGAATCCTTGCCTGGCTTTTGTCAGGTAGTATTTTAACCAGTTCATGTACAAACACTGTCGTGGAGGAAGTAGGTGGACCTTTAGAAATAAATAAAAAAAAGCCATACTCTAATTGTGCAATTAGAGTAAGTTTGTCTAATGCTGATGCTGAATACATTGAGAAAATGGCAAGGCTTGCTGATGACTTAGTTAAAGACCCTAAAATTGCACAAAGTCTCTTAAGCGATAAGCAGATGCTATTGAAGGATCGTGCTATGGACCAAAGTAATCTTCAGATTGACCAAGAGTTAGAACGAGTTACTTTAGCTCTTGCAGATGAAGATGTTACTCATGCAATAAAAGAACGAGATATTAAAAAATACCTTCTTTTGATGAATGATCGTGGTTTTTTACAAAAAACTAATTCTGAGCACTATGATGTTCTTACTGTAGAACAACGAAAAGAAATTTTGGTTGATTTGGGTGTGCCTGAGGAGGAAGTAGATAATTTCCCTTTTTTGGTAGGTGCTGTGATTTCTATTTTTTATTTTGCAGTTGCTGTTATATCCTATGGTGCTGTTGCATATACTGCAATAGCATCTGTAAATATGGCAGCTTTAGCTACTGTTGCCTACAAAGTTGCTGCTGTAACTAGTACAAAGGTTTCTGGTTATACAAATTTAGATATCTCTAAAGATACCAATTTTGATATTTGGATAATGAAATGTGACGATGAAACAATTTCAATGCCTATTAAAGAGTATGAAGGTGCTATTCAAGAGGTAATTGATGCATATCGCCAGATAGGTGGAGAAAAGATGAAGGTTCTTTCGGATAATCAATTGAAACTTATTATGAATAAAAATATTTTGGAAAATTTAAGAAAGTAATAGCTTTTATGTTTGTAGCACTGTTTAAAAAAGTAAGAACTATGGTATTCAAGTCGAAAATTGATATGTGGTTGGTAATATTTTGCTTTGGTTTCTCAACCATTGCCATAATTCCTATTCTCTTTATTGATTTTAATAGTTGGGATTTGATACTGCCAACTTTATTATTTGTATTTTTAGCTGATATTTTTTGTAATACCAAGTATGTTGTGTCTAATCACATACTTATAGTCAAGTGTGGCTCATTTTATAGGGCTAAATATGATATAAAAAAAATAAAGCAAATTGAGGAATCTCATACCTGGGAAAGTGCTCCGGCATTGTCGTTATCTCGGATAAGAATCTTATTTGTTGATGGGAAAAGTGTTTTAATTTCACCAAAAGATAGGGCTCAATTTTTGGACTTATTATATTCCGTAAACAATAAAATAAAGATGTAGAGATGGAAAAGCGGTGCCTTGGGTGTTTAATATCTGAAATTATTTAGTTTTTATTTGCTTATTACATTATTTATTGTTACTTTTGCACCAAACAAATAAAAAGAAATGATGACATTATATCCAAAATTGATAGAAGAGGCTCTTGCTACGGTGATTTATCCAGGTACCAAGAAGAACCTCATAGAGAGCGAGATGCTGGCAGATACGCCTAGCATCAATGGTATGAAGGTGAAGGTGGTTCTGCTCTTCCCTCGTGATACGGATCCTTTCCTCAAGAGTACGGTGAAGGCGGCTGAGGCTGCTATCCATTATCATATTTCGAAAGATGTGGAGGTGGAAATCGTTACCGAGTTCAAGTCGGCTCCTCGTCCTGAAGTGGGAAAGATGCTGCCTCAGGTGAAGAACGTCATTGCTGTAAGCTCTGGTAAGGGTGGAGTAGGCAAGAGCACCGTTTCTGCCAATCTCGCCATCGCCCTGGCTAAGTTGGGCTACAAGGTGGGCTTGCTCGATACGGATATCTTCGGTCCTTCCATGCCTAAGATGTTCGGTGTTGAGGAGGAGCGTCCTTATTCTGTTCACAAGGACGGCAGAGACCTCATCGAACCTATCGAGAAATACGGCGTAAAGCTCCTGAGTATCGGTTTCTTCGTAAGTCCTACTACGGCTACTCTGTGGCGCGGCGGAATGGCTTGTTCTGCCCTGAAGCAGCTGATTGCTGATGCTGACTGGGGTGAGTTGGATTACTTTATCCTCGATACTCCTCCTGGCACAAGCGATATTCATCTTACCTTGCTCCAGACGCTTGCCATTACGGGTGCAGTTATCGTAAGTACGCCTCAGCAGGTGGCGCTTGCCGATGCAAGAAAGGGTATTGACATGTATCAGAATGACAAGGTGAATGTGCCTATCCTCGGTCTTATCGAGAATATGGCTTATTTTACACCTGCCGAACTGCCTGAGAACAAGTATTATATCTTCGGCAAGGAGGGCTGCAAGAATCTCGCTAAGGAGATGAATGTGCCTTTACTCGCCCAGATTCCTATCGTTCAGAGCATCTGCGAGGGTGGTGATGATGGTGCGCCTGCTGCCACCAAGGTTGATTCCGTTACCGGTCAGGCTTTCCTCAGCCTTGCCCAGAGCATCGTAACGGTGGTGAACCGCAGAAATGCCGAGAAGGCTCCAACCAAGATTGTCAGTACACACAAGTAGCAAATATTCTATTTGATAAGGAATAAAATAAAAAAGCTAGGATTGCCCGCAAGCAATCCTAGCTTTATTTTTATCAGAGAAGTTAACAGGTTAACAGTTAACAGCCCATTTTTGCATGGTCACTCCCCGAAATTATTCATTATACATTATTCATTGTACATTATTCATGATTTCTTCTGCCTCATCCTCTTCTTCTGCCACTTCAGCTGTAAGGTTCGCCTTGAGTCTGGCTGAGCGCAGTTGTTGCCTGAAAACCAGGCAGGTAGCGAGAAAATAGACGCCTGTCTGAATCCAGAGTGCTCTGAATTCCGGCAGAATATCTGAAAGCGAAGCGCCCATACTGCTGATTCTGAGGAACCCACGGATGCCGAAAGTGGATGGGAAAACCCACGAAAATCCTTGCCAAAAGGCTGGAATATTGCTCAGTGGCCATGAAACTCCCGTCATAAAAAGCAATGGAACGGAGGTAAATACCACCAGAAGCATCACATTTTCACGATATCTTACCAGACACGACAGCATCAGACCGAAGAAAACACACGAAAGAATGTAAGGAAGGAGGAAACCGAGAATGGTTGTCCACGTTACCATACTTACAAAACTGAACAGCTTAGGAACCACCAGCGTAAGATACATTCCCATCACGGCATAAACCATGAAATAAACCAATGCCTTACCGAAAACAATGCGGAAAATACCGCCATAATGCTCGCTTACCGGTATGAGTTCGCGGTTTCTGTTGAGTTCTCTCGAAGTTCCCGCTGCCATTCCTATGCCCAGCAGCATCGTCTGCTGCAAGATAAGAACCAGAACTGCCGGCAGAATGGCATTTCCGTAACCTCCTGTCGTGTTGAATATCGGAACCTCATCAAAGGCGAGCGGCTCGGTGGTAATCTCATCGTCTCTATCCGTAAATCCTCCTGCTTGCGTTATCTGAATGCCCGAGTTGATGTGGCCGGCTACGGCCTGCGAGGTCTGATAAATCGCCTTGTAGGTCAGCATCAGACTCATATCGCAGTAAACTCCCACATGCGCCTGTTCGCCCCGGTTCAGTTTCGTATCGAAGTCGGCAGGGAAGTAAAGGATTCCGTGAACTGCCTGTCTGCGCACCAGTTCCTTCGCCTCGTCCAGACTGTTGCAGTAATAGGTAGCCTTGGCATCTGGCGAAGCATCATAATCGCGGATAAACTCGCGTGAACTGTGACTGTGGCTCAGGTCCACAATCGCCGTATCCACTTCTCTCACCACCTCGTTGTTGTAAATCCAAGAGTAGAGCAGCGGATAACCCAGCGGCACCAGAATGCAGAAGATGAGCACACCCTCATCGCGGAAAACATTGCGCATTTCCGTCTTCCAGATGTAGCACATGTCCCAGATGCCATTGATAATCTTATATAGTAAACTACTTTTCTTCATTTAACATCTAACATTTAATCTTGAACATTCAACACTCAACATTCAACACTCAACATTCAACACTCTTACGGCAGATACTTGTAAACCAGCATTGCCTTCTTGATGTTCCAGATGGTGAGCATCGGCAGGGCACAGAACAGCACCATTGCGCCCCAGTGGAGCACAGCATCGCTCATCGGGAAACCATTGAAGATGTTCATCTGGTAAATCATATAATAGTGGCGCATCGGGAAGAGCTGACCGATAGACTGGATCGGCGAATCCATAGAGAAGAGCGGATAGGTGGCTCCGCAGATGGAGAAACTCACCACGCCCCACAACGAACAGATACTCATCGACATACGGAGCGAAGGCATCAGTCCGAAGGCAAAGATGCCGAAACACTGGCAGGAGAGTACGCTCAGAATGCCTAACAGGATGATAGGCAGCGCGCCGCCCGGATGTGGAAACTGTAATACATAATAGATGTAGAATTCGAACAGCAGGAAGATACTCAGGAAGATGAGCGTCTGTGGCAGCATCTTACCCGCAATGGCGAGATAAGGATTGTTGCCTGCCATCCGCATCCAGTCTCTTGCCCGGTTGAACTTCAGTTCCGTACCTATAGAATAAGGTGTAATCAGGAAGATGAACAGCATGATGAGTCCCGGCACCATTACGCTCGAAAGATAATAGTTGTAGTTGGCGTATGGGTTACCTATCATGTGCAGATCTACGGCGATAGGCTGCAGGAAGGTCATGATTTCATCGTTCGTCTTTCCCAGCGCCGAAAGTTTCGCCATTCCTGCCGCCGCACCTCCCAGAGTAGAGATGGTTTTCAGATCGCGGAAGAGCAGGGAACCGGCTGCCAGCGATACGCTGCTGTAATAGAATGAAATCTTAGGCTGCTTCTGGGCCATCAGGCCTGCCTCCGTTCCGTCAGGAATCAGCAGGAAGGCGTAGATTTCATTCTTCTGGATAGCATGTCTTGCCTCTGCCATGTTCTCGTAATGAGCCACTACCTTGGTGGTCTGGAAGGCATCGAGTTTATGTACCAGCTGGCGCGATGTAGCCGAGTTGTCCTGATCTACTATGCCCACAGGCATGTCGGTAGGCACTCCTCCCTTCATCAGCGTGGTGAAGAAAATCACCACCACGATGGGGAAGATGACCATGCAGAAGAGATAAATGGGATTCTTCCACATGATGCCGCATTCTCTGAGGGCTATATGATATAATTTCTTAAACATAGATGTTATTTAATGATGAGTGACATTCCCGGGCGCAATCCCTCAATCTTTGTGATAGGACGTGCCTTCACCTCGAAAGTCTTGCGGTCGTAGTCGCCATTATCCTTGGTTGCCTTCCAGGTAGCGTAAGAGCCCTGGTCTTTCAGGTAGTAAACCTTCATCTTGATGTCCTTGTTGAAGGCAGGAACGTAAGCGGTGAACTCATCGCCCTTGTTCAGACCCTTGAGATGATCTTCGCGAACATTGAAGGTTCCCCACATATCGCTCATGATGGAGATGCTCATGATAGGAGAACCGAGGCCTACCAGCTCGCCTACCTTAGGATAGACATTGCTTACCTCGCCCTCGCACTGAGCCACCTGAACGGTTTCTTTCAGAAGATTCTTCACTACATCCACAGCGCTCTTCGAAGCCTGGGTGTTGTTGGCAGCCATACGCTTCTCCTGCTCGCGGGCTCCGTTCTTCGCCATGTCGTACTGACTTCTGGCAGCAGCCACCTGAGCCTCTGTTGCCTTATAGGCAGCGTAAGCCTCATCGCGCTTCTGACCGCTGATTACACCCTCATTAAAGAGGTTCTGCATGCGGTTGTAAGTTTTTTTGGCGATGGTTGCGGCAGCTTCAGCCTGCTGAACCAGTTGGAAAGCGCCCTGAATCTGTTCCTTGCGTGCACCTGCATCCGTCAGGTCCTTCATAGCCTCGGCTGCAGCGTTGGTAGCCTGGAGCATCTGTTCCTGCGATTTCATTTCCGGCACTTCGAGGATGGCGAGCGTATCGCCCACATGAACGTAATCGCCTTCCTGAACGCGGAGTTCTACCACGCGTCCTGGCAGCTTGCAGGATACTCTGTATTCTGATACTTCTACCTCGCCCTGGATGGTGTCATCCTTCTGTTCCAGGGTGAAGAAACCGATGACGCCTACTAGGATGACTACTGCTGTAAAACCGATTACAGCGAGCAATATGTTGTTATGCTGTGATTTCTTAGACATTTGCTTAATCTGAATTTAAATTGTTATTATTATTACTGTAGGATACCGAGCGCCTTGTTCAGCCCGACCTGAGTCAGCTTCACGTCGATTTCTGCATCAATCTTCTGGCTCTGTGCTTTCTGCCAGGCAGTCTGTGCAGCCATCACGTCAGTAACCTCCATCACGCCTTCCTTGAAACCGAGGTTGGCGCATCTCAGGTTCTCTTCGGCACTGGCGATATTCTTCATTGCCATGTTGAGCTTCTTTTGGGCTTCCTTTACCTTAAACTGGCTTTGGGTAATCTGAAGATGAATCTTCTCTCTTGTATCATCCAGGTTCATCTGGGCGATATTGCTGGCAGCCTTGGCGGCTCTCACCTTGTAGGCTCCGTCAAACCAGTTCCATACCGGAACATGAACCATCACGCCTACGTTCCAGACACCGGTAAACTTCTTCTGGAAACCATTGAATACGTTCGGGTTCGAAATCATGTAGCCGCCCGTCAGCATCACGTGAGGCAGATTGATGGCGCGAACCATATTGGTAGCTTCTTTAGAGATGTCGAGCGCATTCTGCAGCATGCGGAGCTCCGGACGGGTGTTCATCGCTGAATCCTGTGCGGCTACTCTCTGCTGCTCGGTGTCAACAGGAGTTCCTGATAAAGCCAGGGTTTCCTTATCTTCATCGGCAAGTGTGATTTCCTGGTTCATCGGAATGCCGCAGAGCTGGCAGAGCAGCATCTTCGACAGCGCGAGTCCGTCTTCTGCCTGAGTAATCTGCATCTCAGCCTCGTTCACCTTTACGTCTACCTTCAGTCCGTCTGCCTTGGTGGCAACTCCCTGCTGAATCATCTTGTGAACATCCTCGTTCAGTTTCTTTACGAGGTCGCGGTAGCTGATGGCGAGTTTCTGTTTCTGCTTCAGCGAAACGGCGAGCCAGTAAGCCTGGTCTATGCTGTAGAGCGTGCTCTGGGTCTGCTGGTCGAGATCATTCTCTGCAATCTGTTCTCCGATATCGGCAATCTTGTTGGCTGCAATGATGGCTCCACCCATATAGATAGGCTGGCGAACCATTACGCTTCCTGCCCAGATGTTGCGGGTGTCGGTGCGGAATGCATCTACCAGTTTCTCTCCCAGCGCATTGCCTTGCTGCTGCAGGGGTCCCAGTTTCTCATTCATCAGTCCGCCTATCTGTTGTGCCAGTTCCGGGCTAATCATTCCCTGACTGACAAGCTGGCTCATCAGATTGCTGGCTCCTCCCGAGATTCCTCCGGTAACAGTAGAACCGATATTGCTGAATGTTGATTTCTGACCGTCGTTCAGCAGTGAAATTTCTCTGCTGAACCATTCGTAACCGCCTAAAGCATCTACTTTAGGAAGATATTTGGTACGTGCCGATTTCTTCAGATTATACGCCACGTCCTTCTTGAGCTTCGAGGCATTGAGCTGCTTGTTGTTGCGCAGCGCCATGGCACGGCAACTGTCAAGGCTCAGTGCTTGTGCCTGAGCCCCGGCAGGAATCAATGCTCCCATCAGCATGATAAGAGTTATATATTTTTTCATCCTTTGTTTATAATATTATATAATATTGGATGCAAAATTATGGAATTATTCTTAAACGACAAAGAAATTTTGTTTATCAAATCTTTAAGAATCAAAAAATATATTGCATTGTGGAAAAATAGAACATACCTTCTAGTTTTCAGTATTCCTTTAATCGTCTGTTTCTTAGAAATTCACCCGTTCTGTCTCGCCCCAGGTAGGGTCTACGGTAATGCCGATTCCGCCACCCGCACTGTCGCCTCCGCCACCGAATCCGTCAGCGATGGAAATCTCGGTATAGGCTATCTTGTTCTGATGGATTTTCAAATCAGCTTTTTCAAAACTCTTTACCACCTTGGCATCGGCATCCAGAAAGCTGATGCTCATCTTGATGTTCTTCTCTTCTTCATGCGGGAAGGTGTAGACGGTAAAGTCTCTGCCGCCATCTTTCATACTGAAATTTTCGGTCTGACGGCTGTTTACGCAGCCGAATCCGCTGGTTGCATCCAGGGTACTGCTGCCGCCGGTATAATAGAACTTGATGCTCCTGATTTCTTCGGGAATGTTTTCGTCGGTAATATGTACCTTGAAGGCACCAACCGCTCGCTTCAGGTTGATGTCTGTGGTGGCTCCATCTGCCGTTACACTCAATCGGCCGTAATAATAAAAGGTGTCGGTAAGCTTGTTGCTCGTAAACTTTACCTTCTCGGGTGCGCTGACAGAGCAGTTTCCCTTTCCGTTATGGGCAATTACCACCAGCCGATATTCTCCTTCGTCCAGACTCACATGGGCTGTTCCGAAGCCGTTGTCGGTAGACTGCTGGTTGATTGATTCCAGTTTGTCTTCTCCATCAAAGATTGCAACCGTCAGTCTGGAACATACATCGCCCAGCGCCATCTGCTTGTCGCCAGCTTTGGTTGTCAACAAACTTGTGCCTTCAATTTTCTGCACATGGATAGTTACATTGGCGTTTGCCTCACGTGATTTTCCGGTTGTTTCGTCAATCGAAAACTTTTCGCATGAAGTAAGCGTCGCTACGAGCATCAGCAACAGGGATGCCAGTAACCGATAGGGCTTCTTACTCATAATAGTTCTTATTTACTAGTTGCTCTATGCATTATCTCGGAGTTTCCTCGGGCATAAAGATGTGGCAAATATACGTTTTTTCTCTTTTCGATGCAAGTAAAATCTAATAAATCTTTATATTTTTTGTCATTTATCTGTTTTTTCGTATTTTTGCATCGGTTTTTCTGTATTTACAGAACCGATTTTGCATTATATATATAATAAGGTATAAAAGATACTGTTATGGATAAGAAGATAAAAGCATTGTTTTTTGATATTGACGGCACCTTGGTGAGTTTCAAAACCCACAAGATTCCGCAGAGCATGGTAGATGCCTTGGAGCAGGCTAAGAAGAATGGGGTAGAGGTGTATATTTCTACCGGTCGTCCGCAGCTCCTCGTAACTAACCTCGGTCAGATAGAACATCTCATCGACGGTTACATCACCACCAATGGAGCCCGCTGTTTTGTAGGCGATAAGGTGGTGAGCCAGCACGCCATCTTTCCTGAAGATGTAAAGAAGATTATCGAGGCTGCCGACCGTGATGATTATCCGGCAATCGTCGTAGGAGAGCATCATCTCGCTATCCATCATTATACTGACGAGGTTTATGAAATCTTTGCCAAGGGACTGGGAGTGGATTGTGAAATCTTCCTGACCGATGTGAATGAACTGAGAGATGAGCAGATTCTGCAGGTAACTCCTTTCTGTTCGGTAGAGCAGGAGGCGCTCCTGATGCCTACGCTTAGCAACTGCACGTCTGGCAGATGGCATCCTGCCTTTACGGATATTACTGCAGCTGATGCTGATAAGGGCAAGGGCTTGCATGCAATGGCTGATTATCTGGGGTTGAACATAGATGAAACCATGGCTTTCGGCGATGGCGGCAATGATATTTCCATCGTCCGGGAGGCAGGCATCGGTGTTGCGATGGGTAATGCGGGAGATAATCTCAAGCAGGTAGCCGATTACATTACGACTCATGTGGATGAAAATGGTGTTAAGAATGCCCTCCTCCATTTCGGCGTGATTTAATTTTCCGGCGTTATTGACTCCTTTTTTCATAACTCCCTATATATAATAAAGTGTAATCCTGATGAAGCCTTTTTGATAGACGGGTTTCATTTTAATAAAATAATAAGGGCAAACATGTCATTTGTTGTGATAAATGGCGTGCTTGCCTTTCTGTTTTTAAAACTTCCCTTTTGTGCTCAGTTTCTTCTTGTTATTTACGTTTTGGGAGAATAAATACCAAAAATACTTACGAAAAGTAATAAAATATGCGAAAAATATACATAAAGTGCCGTAAGGTTGGTATTTTATATCAAATTGTTTGCTAAAAATTTGTTTAATTAGCAAAAAGTATGTATCTTTGCACCCAATATTTGTAAGTTGTTTAATTTTTAAGAGAGAAAATTACGGTAAAAAGATTGACCATGCTCATGGGAGGGCTCGTTCTTTCAACAGGAATGCCAAAAAACTCTCGGCTATTCTTCTGATGAGGAACTGATAGCTCACATGGATATATGAGTTCTGATAACAAGTAATATACTTTTGCTATACATGAATTATTCCTAGATGATGTTTCTAATGATATTGTCTAGGAATAATATTAAAGATATAAGGCAAAGTGATTTGCCTCGTTGTTGACCAAGTCAACACTTATATCTCTCTCGTCTTGGGGACTGGCGGTGGCCAGTCCCCTTTTTGAATTTATAAGAGAGATTTCTTGGTTAATGAGGGTGTGTCATAAGTCTGGATAATAGTTGGTGCATAACAGCTGTTGTGCGACCGAAGATACTGACTGTCTCAACAACATATCCTATCTCTTCCAGCAACATGACCTATCTCTTCCAACAACTTATCCTATCTCTTCCTGCAACATAACCTATATTTACCAACGACAAGAAGAGGGTGAAGCATAAACTTATGACACATCCTCTTTATTTGTAGATGAAGTAGCTGCCTCCATCACTCTGGCAATATTTCTTCAGAAGCTGGATGATGTACTCGGCATTCTCGCGGACATGCTGCTCGTCTCCGTCGTATCCGTTGATGAGAACCACCAGGTGGGTGGTGTCGATATTCATCTTGGTTCGCTCGTTGTCGCTGGTTGGAGTTCCTACACCACCTGTCTTGTCTCTGTAAACAGGCAGCCCTTCTATATTAATCATGCCTCTGCCGATACCTTCGTAGGGTTCGTCGGCTTTGCCAACACCCAGAGTCAGGGTGTCTCCCTCAAACTTATCGGCATCAAAACCGCCGATGCTGTAGCCGTAGGCTATGCTCGCCAGGTTCACCAGATCCACCAGCGTATCTCTCTGGTAGAGTTCCTTGCCCTGCAGCATTCTGCGGATAAGGGCTTCTGATGCAGGACGGTAGCGAGATGGATCCTTGCCGCAGGCACGGTACACCTTTCGGGTGGCGGCAATTCCGCTCATCTCTTTCAGGGATTCCGTGGTCAGCGTATGTTTGTATTTCTCACCGAGCGCATTGATTTCATCCCAGAGTTCCTGACAATAAGGGGTGTTCACAACATTGGCTTCTACGCATGCACCCACAAAGGTGGGACATACCGATTCGATTTCTTCTGATACAATAATTTTCATGATGAATTTCCGTTTTCTGTTAAACCTTACTGATTGGTAGGGCAAAAGTACGAAGAAATATTGGAATAGCCAAAAGTTCAGACTATTTATATATATAATAAGGTGTAAAAAAGGTTTAAATGTTTATAACTGTTAAATGTTTGACTAAAATGAAACTTTTTTGCGAAAAGATTTGGTGGAATGAAAAATAGTTAGTACTTTTGCACTCGCTTTTGAGAAATCAAGCATTACTCAAAGCAATAAAGAAAGAGTTCTTTGAAAGATTTTACATAAACAGACAAG
>ERZ1026888.704-NODE-704-length-17240-cov-18.473436_pt1 | contig 17240 bp, 13 predicted proteins | sample MGYA00380174_ERZ1026888 | MGnify/ENA primary metagenome ERZ1026888 (study PRJEB33269, sample SAMEA4719810) | human gut metagenome | biome: human-associated habitat; feature: organic feature; material: feces | place: Cameroon | collected 2013-10 ...
AAAGACTGGTTCCGGATGGCGACCCAAGATACCTGCACCAGGATGAAGGACCTACAGATATGTCGGCGCATGCCAAATCGAGCATGGTGGGAGTATCACTCACCATTCCTATTACCAACGGCAGATTGAACCTCGGTACCTGGCAGGGAATCTACCTTTGTGAATTCAGAGAAGGAGGCGGAAGCCGACACCTCATCGCAACGATTATCGGGGAATAAATAACAGAGCTTTCGCAAGTGGGGAAGTTAAGGGAAGTTAGAGGGAAGTTAGAGGGAAGTTAAGGGACAAATGTCCTAAGTTTAGGCTAGAAGACTATTGTCTCTTAACTTCCCGAACGACCGTAGGGAGTGATAACTTCTTTAACTCCTTTAACTTCTGAACTTGCGAAACTTGAATATTTTACTGAGACCACTTCAGATTTCAAGAATCCTTAATGACCTTAATGACCAATGACCTTAATGACCACTTTCATCTTCTATTTCTTCTTCCATCTCCAGTTCTTCTTTCTTTCCGAAGTTAGGATCTATTTTCAGGAAGGCGGTAACCAGGAAGGTGATGATGCAGCAGCCCATGACGATGATGAAGAACATGCGGTAACCCACCATATCCTTCAGATATCCCGAAACCATGCCCGGCAGCATCAATCCGAGATAGGAGATGCCCGTACAGATGGAATAATGGGAGGTCTTGAACTTGCCCTGACTGTAGAACAGCATGTAGAGGGTAAGAACCGTGAAACCCAAACCGTAACCCAACTGCTCGATGAAAAGACAGCTGGAAACCACGATGAGGTTGCTGTTGAGCGAATAGCTCAGATAGATGTAAACCACATCGGGCAAAGTAATGGCGCAAACCAGCGGCCAGAGCCATTTCTTCATTCCGTCTCTACTCACCAGGATGCCACCGATGATGCCACCCAGCAACAGTCCGATGAGACCCACCGTTCCGTTGGCAAAACCATATTCCTGCGGCGACAAGCCCAGTCCGCCCTGCGAATTAGGACGGAGGATGAAGGTCTTGGTCATGGTGTTCAGAAGCGCCTCTGGGAATCGGTAGAAAAGGAGGAAGAGCATCACACAGATGGTTTCTCCAACCCCGAACTTCACGAAAAAGGTGCGGAACATGTTCTTCAGTTCATGAGCCACTTCGCCCACCGTTCTGTCGGTCTGCACATCCTCCTTCGGGCGCGGCATGAAGCGGCTGTGGTAGAGCCACAAACCGATGAAGATGCCTGCCAGTCCGTAGAAGATAAGCGCCCACGAGAAGCGTATCTGGTTGCGGAAGACAACCTGAAGTACACCTGCCAGCATCACCAGAAAACCATTTACAAAGATGATGGCGAGGCGGTAGAAGGTATTTCGCAAGCCTACAAACTTAGTCTGCGTATGTTCATCCAGCTCAATCATGTAGAAACCATCTGCCGAAATGTCGTGGGTGGCACTACAGAAGGCGATGAGGAAGAAGAAGCACATCGTGGCCTGGAACCAGAAGGCTGTAGGCAGCGAGAAGGCGATGCCGGCAAGGGCAGCTCCGATGAGAGCCTGCATGGTGAGCACCCACCAGCGCTTAGTCTTCAGCAAATCTATGAACGGACTCCACAAAGGCTTGATGACCCAGGGAAGGGCGAGCCATCCGGTATAGAGACCCACCTCAGCATCGGTCAGCCCCAACTGCATGTACATCACCACAGAGAGGGCAGTTACGATGACGTTGGGGAGTCCTTCGGCAAAATAGAGGGTCGGAATCCATGCCCATGGACTCCGACTGTTTTTCTTTGTTACCATTTTACATCACTATTTATAAAGTTTCTTGATTTCAGCACCCTGATAGTAGTGCAGCAGGATGGCATCATAATGATAACCCTGCTCGCCCATCACGGCAGCACCAATCTGGCAGAGGCCTACTCCGTGCCCCCAACCGGCTCCGATGAGTTCGAAACGCTGAGGCACTCCCTGTTCATCCTTATCATACTTATCCACCACGAAGGCTGAACTCAGCAGATGACTGTCGCTCAGCGTACGGCGGATTTCGAGTTCCTTACCGATGGTAAAAGTCTTCTCGGTTCCGATAATCTGGAGTTTGCTGATTCTTCCACTCTTTCCGCGCTCCACGGCCTTCATGTCCAGGATGGCACCCAGGTTCATCTTCAGCTTGTCGGCGATGAGCTGCTGCAATTTCTCCTGGCTGAGCGTTTCCTTCCAGCGGTAGAAGTTGACGGTTTCCTGATCATAGTCGTTGAGTACCTCGGAGAGGATTTTCTTATCCTGCGTGTTGCAGAAAGCAGGCGGATTGAAGCGAATCCATTTCTCAGCCTCCTCCTCATTGGTCAGATTTGGCAGTGTATGTTCCACGCCCAGGGCGATGTCGCGAACCGCCGTGAGATAAGTCTTCGGCGTGTCTTCCCAGCAATACTGGAATTCCTCGGTTATTCCGCCGCAGCATTTCGAGAATCTTGCGTCGCAGATTTCTTCGCCGTCCATCAGAATCTGTCCCTTGGTCTGGCGGATGGCTTCGGCTACATGAGGCGAAGTTTCTTTGGTGATGCCCTGGTAGCGCTGGCAGTGGTCGTCGGCACAGACATCAAAGAGGGTATGGTCTTCGCGGTCGTACCAGCGGATGAGTGTATCTTCCTTCCTGGTGAAGGAGAAGAAGTTGTTGCCGCTCTCAGCCACCTCTCTGCGCTTCTGCATCTGTGCCAGAAGCCATGAACGGGAGATGACGGCGTGCGCCTTCAGGAGTTCGAGACTCGAAGTGGCACTCATCTCACTGCTGATGACACTCTCCAGATATTTTTCTACAGGCAACTCATTGATTGCCACAATCTTATCCGATTCTACCACAAAGCGGAGCGTGCCCAGGAAGGTTTGGGTTTCCTTGCGCTCCCAGTGGAAGTTGACACCGATGGTTACGTCGCTCAGCGAGAACGAGGCGTCGGCACTCTGCGGATGGAAGGTGAGCTTGCTGTACTGGTTACCGTTCCAGAGCACACCGCCCTCTGAGAATTCTACCACCTGTTCGCCCAGCACCTTTTCGCCCTTGGCAAGATAAGGTTTATTGAGCGAGAAATGAATCTTCTGCGCACTCACGATGCCCACCGTTACGTCGGGCTGCTTACCATTATTATATAAGGTGGAAGAGGCTTCGGCTGCATCCTCGGCATCCTTAGATGCCTTCAGTTTGGCTATGATGACGTTCATCTTGTCTTCCGAAACGCCACACTCCTGCAGCAGCGAGAGAGCCTTCTCCTCGGTCAGCTTGCGGAAATCTTCCTCACGAGGGGTGATGATGAGTCCGCTCATGTCCAGGGCTCCCGGCGAAACTACAAACTGGGCGCAGCCTTCGGCAAAATAGGCTTCCGGACGGTGCTTTTCTCTCGGAATGACCACGCTGATGAATTCCTCGCCCTTGCGCCAGGAGATGATGTTCATCATCGGTTCGGTTTCGTCGCCACGCTGAGGCATTGCCTTGTAGAGACGGTGGAAGAGGGCTTCATCGCTCTCGGCACTCTTCGAGATGATGACGAAGGCGGGAACGAGGAAGTCACGAACCACGGCGATTTTCTCCTCATCATTGAGAGAGATGACGTCGGTCAGGTTGCGGGAGAGGCGCTGCCAGTTGGCCTGAAGAGGAAGGATGCCGTTGGTTCCTGCCTGGAAATGAAGATGGTCTGGAGCCGAAGCACCACACTTCGGTCCATTGTAGAACACCATCAGGTCGCTGTGCAGACTGATGAAGCGGTGCATCTCGCCGTAGTTCTTGTAGATGAGCTGAGGCTGGTGCTTGCGTGCCGGAATGGTGAAGTGGACAGGCAGAATCGGGAACGGATTTACCAGGAGATGGAATTTCTCATCTATCTGCTTCGACATCTGTTCCTTAGGACGGTTCTTGTCGCAAAGGAAGCAAGGGCGCTCGCCCAGGGTTTTCTTATCTATCTTGGCGCCCGTACTTACGATGCGGGCTGGGTTCCACTGCAGTTTCAGCTGGTCGGAGAGCTGGCGGGTTTCTACGTGCTTGAGGTCGCGGAAGCGGTGGCGGGCATCTGCCCACACCTCCAGCTGGCGGTTGAAGAAACGTGAGATGCTGCTGTCTTCCATGATGTCGGCCTTGCCCAGCAGCATGTGCTGGCGTGCCTTCAGTTCCATGGTGCGCAGACGGTCCTTATACAGGTTGTTGGCGTTCACCTTCTCCACACTGAGGGCTGCATCACTGTTGCCTCCCCAGCGGCGGCAGAGGTAGAGTTCGTCGTAGATTCTGCCGATGCGGTAACGGCGCGAGAATGCCAGTCCCAGCGCATAATCCTCACCATACGAGGTGTTAGGAAACTGGATCTGTCTGACCAGCGGAGTAAAGAAGGCGCGCGGAGCACCCAATCCGTTGATACGCAGCGCATTGTTGCATCCGTTTTCTTCGGTCCATTCCTTGTGGTCTATCAGTCCCGGTGGCAGGGTGTTGAGGTTGAAGTCGCACATGCGGTACGAGCCGATAATCATGGCAGCCTTCTGCTTGTAGAAGGCATCTACTATCTTCTGGAGTGTCTTTGGCGAAGAATAGAGGTCGTCGCTGTCAAGCTGGACGGCAAACTTTCCGCAGAATCTGCTGTGGATGGCTTCGTTCCAGCATCCGCCTATTCCAAGGTCGGTTCTCTCCGGAACAATCTGTATCAGGTTGTCAGCTTTAAGTTCATCCAGTATTTCGCCGGTGCGGTCGGTAGAATGGTTGTTCACCACAATGACGTTGAACTTGAAGCTTGCTTTCTGTTCCAGGGCACTCTTCACGGCATCAGCCACGGTCTTTTCGCGGTTGAAGACGGGGATGATGACAGATGCCTCGTATTCAAACTCCTGCTCACCGAAGTCGGGCTGGCGGTAGAAGGTGGTGTCTATCAGGGCGCCCACCTTGCTCAGGTGCTGGGTGCATGCCTTTTCCATCTCTATCTGCACCTCGCGGTTGCGCGGGTTCACATAGTCAAACTGCTTCTCGCCACTCTTACGGGTGTCGAGTTCGGCTTCTGAATAGAGGAATTCGTTGAGATGGAAGATTTCGCCCACGCGGCTCAGATAGAGACGGAGGTCGTAGAGGGCGGCAAACTGATACTCTTCGCGGTCGGGCTGGGCGATGTAGTCGGCCAGCGCCTGTGCCTTGATGCACCAGAGGCTTCCGAAGTCGAAGTCATCACGCAAGGAACCAGCCTGGTAGTCAATTACGGGATGTTTCTCCATCTTGCCTTCCACCATCTTGTAGTGGTCGGCGTAAACCATGACGGCATCTGTATCATCAGCCACTCTGAGGAATCGCTCCAGCGTGTTGTTCCCCCATCCTATGGTGGTGTGGCGGGTACAGATCATCACGTAGTCGGCATCTGTATTTTCAGCGATGCTGACAAGGGTGTTACTGCTTTCCAGGCGGTCGGTAATGACAAACGTGCATCCTTCCGGCACCTGATGATGAGCGGCAAAATCAGCACTCACCAGGAAGTGGATATGCTGTACAGTCTTGTACTCATGAAGCACCGACAAGGCATTCTGCGCATCGCCGATGTATTCGCAAGGCAAGAAAAGGTCTATTTTTTCTCTCATTTTCTTACGTTATTTTTGTTCACTTCAGCCCTTTTCGGGGGGCTAAATCTGTGTTTTTTATCTTTATTTTATCTTATTATATTAAAATATGTGGCAAAGATACTAATTTTTCGCCAAAAAACACTATCTTTGCAGTATGAATAATGAAAAAAAATATCTTTTGGGCCTTACACTTGCCGAATTGAAGCAGGTGGCTAAGGATCTCGGCATGCCTGCCTTCACCGGCGGACAGATGGCGAAGTGGCTCTATGAGCAGCATGTGAAGAGCATTGATGAGATGACCAACATCTCGAAGGCCAACCGTGCCAAACTCGCTGCCGAATACGAAATAGGATGCGCAGAATATTCTGACGCACAACATTCTGTGGATGGTACCATCAAGTATCTCTTCCCTACCCGAAGCGGAAAGTTCGTGGAAACGGTGTATATTCCTGATAAGGACCGCGCCACGCTCTGCGTCTCTTCGCAGGTGGGCTGCAAGATGAACTGCCTCTTCTGCCAGACCGGAAAGCAGGGATTCGAGGGGAGTTTGCCTGCCGGCGACATCCTGAACCAGATTTACTCGCTGCCTGAGGTGGATAAGCTCACCAACATCGTGTTCATGGGACAGGGCGAGCCGATGGATAATCTCGACAATGTGCTTCGTGCCACCGAGATTCTCACCGCCGATTACGGTTGGGCGTGGAGTCCGAAGCGCATCACGGTAAGTTCTGTGGGCGTGAAGAACAAGCTGAAGCGATTCCTGGAAGAGAGCGAGTGCCATGTAGCGATTTCGATGCACGACCCTATTCCATCGGAGCGTGCCGAACTGATGCCTGCCGAAAGGGGCATGAGTATCGAGCAGGTGGTGGAGTTGTTGAAGAACTACGATTTCTCCCATCAGCGCCGCCTGAGTTTCGAGTACATCGTGTTCAAGGGCGTGAACGACAGCATGCAGCATGCCAAGGCCATCATCAAACTGGTGAAGGGTCTGGATTGCCGTTTCAATCTCATCCGTTTCCATCAGATTCCCGACATCCCGTTGCAGGGTGTGAACGATGAAAAGATGGAGCAGTTCCGTGATTACCTCACCCAGCATGGTGTTTTCACCACCATCCGTGCCAGCCGCGGCCAGGACATCTACGCCGCCTGCGGCTTGCTCAGCACCTCGAAGAAGATTGGAGAAATCCGACAGCACGAGGATGAGGAGCAGAAGCATAAATAAAAGGAGGGGGAGTATGGTTACGCAAAAAGAAGCTAAAGAAAAAGAAAAAATAAGCAGAACAGAAACAGGCAAGTTCTTCTACGACTTGAGTAAATCTACATTTACAATTACAGTACTTGGAAGTTTAGCAGTAATGTTTAAAGATGGTTCTATTCCTAATTCGCTTGTCGTTGGAGCACTAGCGGGAATTATCATGGCTGCTTCTTTTTTTGGAATAGGTTATAAAATTTTAAATAAGTAACGATATGGATATGTTTACATTTACAATGGTTACAGGCTGCATCATCTCATTATGTATATTGGGATGGTTATACACAAAACCTGGTCAGAAATGGCTTGATGGATTTAAATAGAAATTATGGATACATTCACATTTACATTAATGATTTTTGCCATTGCTGCAGTAGCTCTCGTCAGTTGGCTATACACAAAATCAGGTAAAAAGTGGTTAGAAAAGCAATAAGAATTACCAAGACATGGAATACTTAGCGATGACTATGACTGGTTTTTTAGTAATTGCAGCAAGCTTTCTGGCTTGGCTTTATACAAAACCAGGAAAGAAATGGTTAGAGAATCTTTAAAGACTCTTCTTGCTGGCTGCCTCCTGTTACTCTTTCTGGCAAGCTGCAGCACAGGAGGAAGAAACGGAAAACTGCCCAAGAGCACAGGACAGCCTTACGAGGTGGTGCTTGAGGGAGATACCGACAGCATCGTTACGAAGATACTGACGGAAGAGGTGCCTGCCCTGCCCCAGCCCGAACCGCTCTGCCGGCTCATTCAGGTTAAGAAGGGAAAGACCCACGGCAGCTACCTGCTCGTAAGAACCCGCATCGTGGTGAACATCCCGGCAACGAAATTCTCAGTCGGGCTGAGCCGCAACGAGAATGCTTCGCCGCAGACCGTCATCCGCATCTCTGCCCGCTCGCCGCAGCAACTCAGAGAGAAACTCAACCCCGAGAAACTGCGCCAACTCGTAGATGAGGCTGAACTGGAGCACCTCGCCTCCATCATCTCCACCAATCCGAGCAAGCAGAACCGCGAGATGCAGCAGCTGGTAAAGAAGAACTTCGGCATCAGCATGAACATCCCTGCCGAAATGAACGCCAGCAAGAAGGCGAAGAACTTCATCTGGATTTCAAACAACGCCAGCTCGGGCATGAAGAACCTCATCATCATGAGAGTGAAGAGTAAAGAACGAAGAGCGGAGAAAGTGAAGAGTGAAGAACGAAGAGTGAAAAATTCAGATGCTTTTTCACCTCAAGAGAAGCAGCAGATTGACAGCATTCTCCGAACCAACATGCCGGGCGAAACCGACAGCATGTATATGGTGATTCCCGTTCTTTCAGAAAGAGGACTCTGGGAGATGAAGGGCGACGCCATGGGAGGACCTTATGTGATGAGGCGCATCTGCCCAGGAAAGGGGAAGGATGAAATCATCATCATCGGCTTCGTATATGCGCCCGAAATGAAAAAGAAAATATTAATCAAGCAGCTGGAAGCTGCGATTTCTACTATAAAATATAAACGATAAATGGACAGCAAAAAGATTAGAGTGGCCATCACTCACGGAGATACCAACGGTATCGGATACGAACTCATTTTTAAGGCATTCAGTGAGCCAGAGATGTTGGAGTATTGTACCCCTATCATCTACGGTTCACCTAAAGTGGCAGCTTATTACCGCAAGGCGATGAATCTGCCTGCCCAGTTCTCCATCATACAGAAAGCTGAAGATGCGGAAGACGGAAGAATCAACCTCCTGCCGGCTGTAGACGAGGAGGTGAAGGTTGACATGGGCATGCCTACCCTGGAATCGGGAGCAGCAGCCCTCAAGGCTCTTGACCGCGCCATGACCGACTACCGCGACGAGCTCTTCGACGTGCTCGTTACCGCACCGGTAAGCCAGCTGAACGCCCAGATTGAGGGCTTCCAGTTCAAGGGTCACAAGGAATACATTGAAACCTGCCTGGGCGAAGGAGCCAAGGGCCTTTCCATTCTCTGCGGCAGAGACCTCCGCATCGCCTCAGTAACCGGAAAAACTCCGCTCAAGGACGTGCCGGCAGCCATCACCCAGGAACTCATCATCGAGAAGGTGAAGCAGATGCACACATCCCTGAAGCGCGACTTCATGATTACCAACCCGCGCATCGCCGTGCTCGCCCTGAACCCTAGCAACAACGGCGAGGAGAGCTGCGGAACTGAGGAAGCTGAAATCATCATCCCAGCCATTGACCAGCTTGCCGAGCAGAAAATACAGGCCTTCGGTCCTTACCCAGCCGACGAGTTCTTCGGCAACGGATATTTCGTAGAGTTCGACGGCATCATGGCCATGTATCATGATCAGGCCACTACCCCGTTCCATTCGCTCTACACCGAGGATGGCGTGCTCTTTACAGCCGGTATGCCACTCGTGCACACCGCCGCCGACACCACTCCTTGCTACAGCATCACGGGCTGCAACGAGGCCGACGCAACCTCCTTCCGCCACGCCATCTGCCTGGCGCTGGATGCCTTCTGCAACCGCGAAGACTATGATGAGGCCTACGAGAATCCACTGCCTAAACTCTACCACGAGAAGCGTGACGAGAGCGAGAAGGTAAGATTCTCCATCCCTAAGAAAAAGGGATAAATAGAAAGGCATCTTATCCTGGAAAGCGAAAGACGCCCTATCCCCCGAGAAAAGCGGGATAAAGAAAGATTCGGGAGGGCAGATGAGCCCCAAAACAGCAAATCTGCCCTGTAATCAGACCTCCCGAACGTTAAAATAAAGAAAAAATGCTGATAATTCAGAAAAAATGAGTAATTTTGGCAACTAAATGGATACTTCCGAACTACAAAAGATAAAACAACGCTACAATATCGTCGGTAACAGCGACGGATTGAACCATGCGCTCGACGTTGCCCTACAGGTAGCGCCGACCGATCTTTCCGTGCTCATCATCGGCGAGAGCGGTGTGGGTAAGGAAATCATTCCAAGGGTGATTCACGACAATTCGCCACGCCGCAGAGAGAAATATTTCGCCATCAACTGTGGAAGCATTCCGGAGGGAACCATTGACAGCGAACTCTTCGGACATGAGAAGGGATCCTTCACCGGAGCCATTGGCGAAAGCGAGGGATACTTCGGCATTGCCAACAAGGGCACCATCTTCCTCGACGAGGTGGGCGAACTCCCGATACAGACGCAGGCTAGACTGCTGCGCGTGCTCGAAACGGGAGAATACATCCGCGTGGGCGGTACGGAGATAAGAAAAACGGATGTCCGCATCGTGGCAGCCACCAACGTAAACATGCGCAAGGCTGTGAGCGAAGGCCGATTCCGCGAGGACCTCTACTACCGACTCAACACCATCCCTATACAGATGCCTGCATTGAGGGAGCGGGGCAACGACATCCTCCTGCTCTTCCGCCTCTTCGCCATGCAGATGGCCGAAAAATACCGTCTGCCTAAGATTTCACTCTCAGAGGAGGCTAAGCAGATTATGCTGAAATACAAGTGGCCGGGAAATGTGAGACAGCTCAAGAACATCACCGAACAGATGTCGGTGCTGAGCCGGGAAAGAGAAATCGACGCACAGACCCTCACCCAGTTTATTCCGAGAGATGAGGAGTCTACACAGCTCGCCACCATACAGAAGGATGGCAACGACGACCACAGCTACGCCAGCGAGCGCGAACTGCTCTACAAGATTCTCTACGAACTGAGGGGCAACGTGAGCGACCTGAGACGAGAGATGAACAGCCTGCGCAAGCAACTCGACGAGGCACGCCAGCTGGGCGGCACCAGCGGATATGTTTCGCCGGTTCAGCCGAGCACCCAGGTAGCTCCGGTATCAGCCGTAACCCCGGTTTCAGCGGTTCCGTCCGTATCATCCGTCTCATCGGTTTCATCGGTTTCACCGGTTCCGTCCGTACCTCCAATTACCGACCTCGACGAGCTCCAGCACATCCGTCAGGAAATGGCTGCAGGAGGCATGAGGGGCACTTACAAACCCGAAGCCGAGGATGCCGAGATTGAGGAGATTAAGGAAGAAAACGAGAATCTGAACCTCAGCGACCTAAGCAAGCAGATGATAGAAAAGGCGCTGGAGAGAAACAACGGAAACCGCAAGAAAGCGGCTGAAGAACTGGGAATCTCCGACAGAACCCTGTACAGAAAGATTAACAAATATAAGTTATGAAGCATTTACGCGCGTACCTATATATAATAGGACTCACACTCATGGTGGCGGTCATGGCTGCATGCTCCGTGAGCTACAAGTTCAACGGTGCCAGCATCGACTACACCAAAACCAAGACCATACAGATTGCCGACTTCCCTATCAGAAGTTCGTATGTGTGGGGTCCGATGGGGCCGATGTTCAACAACGAAATCAAGGACAAGTTTGCCAGCAACACCCAGCTCATACAGGTGTCGCGCAACGGCGACCTGAAGATAGAGGGCGAAATCACCCAATATTCTCAGCGTAACAAGTCGGTAAGCGCCGAGGGATACTCTGCCCAGACCGAGCTCAGCATCACCGTAAACGTGCGCTTCACCAACACCAAGAACCATGCCGAGGACTTCGAAAAGCAGTTTACATCTGCCAAGACCTACGACACCACCCAGAGCCTTGCCTCGGTGCAGGAAGAACTGGTAACCCAGATTATCAAAGACCTGGTAGACCAGATATTCAACGCTACGGTGGCTAACTGGTAAAAGAAAGATAAAAAGTTAATAGTTAAAAGTTAAATTAGTGGAACTAAGCAGATTGATACAACACCCAGAGGAAATGAACCGAGAGACGCTCTACGACTTGCGCGCCCTCTTGGCCCTATATCCGTATTATCAGACGGCACGTCTGCTGATGTTGAAGAATCTGTACCTGCTTCACGACCCGAGTTTCGACGAAGAACTGCGCCGGGCAGCCATCTACATCACCGACCGGAAAATCATCTTCGAGATGGTAGAGGCAGCCCATTATCAGATAAAACCCGACCCGTCAGAGGTGGATCTCAACCAGCTGAAGGAATCGGAAAGAAAGGAAACGGGAGCAGAAAAACATGGCGACCGCACAAGCGACCTCATCGACCACTTCCTGGGATCCATACCGATGGATGCCGAAGAGGAGGAGAAGAAGAAGGAGAAGCGCAAGCCTACACCTGCCGATGCGGCAGTAGACTATGTGGCGTATCTCATGGAGACAGAAGACCAGCAGGAGCCGGAAGATACTTCGCGCACCATGAGCCTCATCGACGACTTTATGGAGGATGGCGGTTTCAAGCTGCCTAAAATCCAGCAGGACGAAGATTACAAACCGGAATTTACGCCCGAACTTCAGACCGATTCAGGCAAGGACGGCGAAGAGGAAAACAGCGGTGTATTTACCGAAACCCTCGCCCGCATCTACATCAAGCAGGGCAGGTATCAGAGGGCTTACGACATCATCAGCCGACTGCATCAGCAGCGTCCTGACAAGAACGGATATTATGTTGACCAGCTCAGATTCCTGGAGAAACTGATGCTGAACAGCAAGAAGAAATCTCCGGAGAAAAAGAAATAAATAAGAATAATAAATAAATAAAACTAGTTTTAAAAAAAATGGCTTACACATTATTAGTAGTATTAATCGTCCTGGTAGCTATCCTGATGATTTTCATCGTGCTCATCCAGGAATCAAAGGGAGGTGGACTTGCAAGTAACTTCTCTTCAACCAACTCAATCATGGGTGTTCGCAAGACCACCGACATTGTTGAGAAATTAACATGGGGCCTCGCTGCAGCCTTGGTTGTTATCAGCGTGGCATGTGCTTATGTAGCTCCTCAGGCAACTGGCGAAAACAGCGTCATGGAGGGTGCAACCCAGGAGCAGACCGCTCTTCCTGCTATGCCAGGTGCTAGCAAGGATGCAGCAGCAGGTGCACAGAAGGCAGCTCCAGCAGCAGGTGCAGGTGCTCAGCAGGCAGCTCCGGTTGTTCCAGCAAGCCCAGCTAAGTAATAATCAGCTGATAAGGAAAAGTGGCATTTTCGCACTCTTCTACCCTTTTATTCTAGAGAAAAGGATGGAAAAAGACGAAAAATGCCACTTTTTTTGATGTTTTTGAAAAAAAGTTGCTCAAAAATTTGGTAGAACCGAAAAAAGTTCGTACCTTTGCACTCGCTTAAAAGAAATGACATTTAAGCTAGCTAACATGGTGGACGTAGTTCAGTTGGTTAGAGCGTCAGATTGTGGTTCTGAATGTCGTGGGTTCGAGTCCCACCTTCCACCCAGGATAAACCCTGCAAGATTTATTTCTTGCAGGGTTTCTTGTTTTATTATCCTTCCTCTCTCTTTCAGGAAGGCATCTCCGGTTCATCACTCTTTCTTTCGTTTCATCACCGAAATCTTCACGTTGGGGTAAACCTCACGAAAGGCACGTTTCACCAGCGGATATACCGAAATCGGACCGTCTGTGTCAAGATACCGGCTCACGAAGGCTATCAGGAAATTCCTGCTCTCAAAAGCACTCTCAAGGGGAGAAGGCAGAAGCCCATACCCTTCAAGTCCCGCCTTACGACATACATCATAGATAAACTCGTCGGTAGCCTCTTCCGGCAGCCACTCCTGCAGTATCCTTCGCGGACAGAACATCACATGCCGCTCTTTAAACAGCCTTCGCGTGCGGCGCAGCAGTCGCCACAGCCGCACATAAGTTTCATAATCATGCTGTATTTTCATACCATTCATTTTTATTGATTTTCTCTTAATGACCTTAATGACCAATGACCTTAATGACCACCCGCAGGAAGATTCTGAACCTTCTGAAAATGGTTAGGCACACTGCCCAATACGATAAGCCCCTGGTTGCGCCAGTTTTTCAGCATCATGCGCACACTGTTGCGGCTCACATTCGCCCCCTTCACAGCCATACACTGCTGAATCGCCTGCTCCATACTGAACTCATCGGCAAGCCGCGCAAAGATACTGTCGTTCTTGCCCACGCGGTTTCTCGGTCCTATCTGATAATTCTTCGACTCATAAGCCCCCTCTATCCGCTCGCGGAAATAGTAGAGATCATTGTCTATCAGATAATCGGCTATGAGGTCGAAAGTCTGCAGCATGTCGTCATTCTGAAGTTTCTCCAGCGTGGTAATCCAGAGCTTCGGAGTCAGCTTCAGCCGCTTCTCAGCACCCGAAAGTCCGAAACGCCCAATCAGGGATTCAGCTACCTTGCAGAGCCAGAGTGCACAGGTGATGCGCTGCGCATTCACACAGCCGCGCAGACGCTGGCGGGCCAGCACCCTGTCGTCGTTCTTCATCGCTTCCATACGGATTCGCTCCAGCCATTCCCTGCCCCGGTTCTCCAGCTTGTGCAGCACCACCGTGCCCTGCATCATCGGCAGCAGATGAGCCACCTGATGAATGCGCTCCTCCTGCTTGTCGGTCAGGTGAGAAGGTTTCAGAGCCAGCGGCGCAAATGTGTTGTCGGGCGTGCGGGCGATGGAGATGCGCGAGAGCAGACCGTCGGTATAATTGGTAATCACGCGGTAGAGTGCATCCTGCGTGCCGCACATCGTCACATTCCAGAGAAGTTTCTTGATGTGCACACGGGTAGCATCTGCGCTCTTCGCCTCGCGGTCGTAGCGGCTCTCGTCATAAGCCTGGCGCAGCATCACACTGAAATCGCTCATCGACGACTTCCACTTCATCGCCACCGTATCAGCCTCGGGTGTAAAACTGAAGCTGTGTTTCTCCTCAGCATTCCCCAGTCGTTCGGCTATGTTAGCAAGCGTGTTGTTCAGCGGCAGCATTCTTACCGGCAGTTTCGGCTGTTCGGGCGCCTTTCCGCTCTTCATACGTCTGGTTTTCTGCGCCCATTCCTCCTCCTGCTGGGTGTAGATGTCGGTCTGCGCCTGCAGTTCGTACATCCAGGCACCGATTATCGGGTCAAGCTGTCCCTTTCCCGAACCGAATTCGCCACAGATGTAGGAGATGAGATTCAGTCCCCTCGCATTGCCGTGCACATCCAGTTTCACGCCCGTAGCCAGTGCCCCGAGAGCCGGAGCTATGCCGATGAGGGTAGCCATACAGAGCGGAGTTCCGGCAGCAGCCACACTGTCGCTCACGCCCATCGGAAGTTTCGGCAGTCGGTTAAAATGCCAGAGTTCATCCTGTTGCATGGCCTCGTCCAGGGCATCAGCCACCTGCACGCCTTCCTGTGCATCTCCGCATCCCGTCTTGAGATATTCCTGTCTCAGCGCATTGAGCACATCTTTCAGTCTTTTCGGCATCTGCGTTCGTCTTTCAGCCAGAGCCGAGTCAATGCATTTCATCTTCTGTTCTTCCGGAAACCCGTCGTAGCAGGGAATCACCCTATCCATGAGCATCCTGTCGAATCCGCATATATGCCTCAGGTTCACCGCGAGTTCAAAAGTCAGCACATCTCTGTTAGAGGTCACCGGCGTTTTCCCGTCGTTATACATCCCCCACCATTTCTCAATAATCACCTCATACGGTATCCCCAAGTAATTCTCTCCAGAAGAAGAGGAAGAGGAAGAGGATGCAGAGCCAGCAGATGAGGAGCCAGCTGATGAAGAGCCAGCTGAAGCAGAGCCAGCAGATGAGGAGCAAGCAGATGAAGAGCCAGCAGAAGCAGAGCCAGCAGATGCAGAGCTAGCAGATGAGGAGCATGTCCCCCGTTGGGCCCCCGTTCCAGGCGATTCCATCGCCTGTCCCCCCAGCCTCTCCGTTCTCTCCGTTCCCCCCGGCTTCTCCGTTCTCTCCGTTCCCCCCACCTTGAAGTGCTTATTGCTCCCGTGGGCTCTTTCTGGCAGTTCTTCTTTACCGTTTTTCTCCCTGTCTTCCAGCGTTCTGGCCTCCTCGGCAACGCGTTCCACATCAGCGCCCGGGCTCACCCCATACTGGTCATTAAAGAGTTCAGGCGAGAGGAAGAGCAGTTCATCCTTATCAGCAGTACTTGAGAAGTAAACCCGGTTGATATCATGCGCATTGGTATCCAGTTCGCAGTCGAGGGCTTTAGCTATGCGCACCTGGTTTTCGAGAATCGTCTTTCCCTTTTCTCTTTTAAAAACTGCATGTCCGCCCTGGCTCGCGCTTCTTTCCAGCATCAGCAGTCCCAGCCTTTCAGCCAGCGTCGCTCCTTCTCCAGCCGCTCCTTCAGCACCCTTGCCTGCTCCAGCGTCACCGCCCTCAGCAGCCGCTCCCTTAATCTCCGAACCAGCGGTCCCCCGCTTAGCCCCCGTTCCCTGCGATTCCATCGCAGGTCCCCTCTTCTCCATCAGCATTTTAGCTATGCGTTCAAACTCCCCCGCATCATCCACATCAAATCCGAAAGCCTGGCTAGGCAGCCGGCACCCCTTCACAACCCCATCCGGGTAATACCCCGAATAGTTAAACTGGATAAGCCTCCGTTTAGCAGCCTGGTTACCCATTCTAGCCTGCCTTAAGTTAGCCTGTTGCGAAGAAGTATTTCTGAGCCGGCGATACGACTCCTCGGTAAGAACAGGGAGGGCCACCTTGCGCCCTCCCCTAACAGAAATCAAATAAACACTCATTTTCCAATCAAAAAAATAAAAACAGTTAATAAAGATTCAGTAAGTATATCTAGGGCCCTATCCCAGCATCAGATAATCCATGATAGCCTGCACCGCCTCGCGGCTCTCCTTGCGCATCGCCTTAGGAATATTGATGCCCTCATTCTTAAAAACCTTCAGAAAAATCTGTATCGCCCCGTCCTTCGTCTCCGAAGCACGGCCGTGGGCAAACTTCCTGATCAGCTTACTCTGCGAACGCGGATACCCCTTCACCGTAAAATCCACCGTGCCGTCGCTCATCTGCTGCACGATGCCCAGCGTACGGAAACTGGAAACCTGATTAGGTTTCGGATCATCAGGCGAAAACATAAAATACTTGCGGTTGTCGAAGAAAGCCATGCCCTCAATCTGCACATGCTCACCCCCATTCATCACCATTCCAACATTCTGATTCAAATTAAAATTCTTTTCCATATTAGTTTTCTTTTAAAAAGTGGTTGATAAAGATTTTCATAAGAAAGAGTACTTCGCCCTTCCTTTCGAAAGAAGCCGTTCCACCAAGAAGCGGTTCTCTCGAAAGGAAGCCCTCTTCTTTATCAGTTCAGCTTAACGATTTCCTGCACCGAGATGTCCTGAAACACCTGCCCATTATGCTCGCGGGTCTGAAAGCGCAGGCGAACCGCCACCACATCCCCAGCCTGGAAACGGCATTCTGCCGCATTGCCCCAAAGTTGGGCAGCAAACTGGTTTTCAAACTTGCCGCCAAGTTCCTGCAACAGGATGTTGCATTTCTTAATCTGGCCGCCCTCAGCCTTCTGGCTCTGTACAGCGAAGGCCTCGCCCTGCTGCACCACTTTCATCAATTCTGTATTCATCATTTATAAATATTAAATATTCAAGTTTCGCAAGTGAGTTCCACACGCCCTGAAAGGGCAGAAGCCCCTAGC
>ERZ1026888.710-NODE-710-length-17113-cov-5.259116_pt1 | contig 17113 bp, 14 predicted proteins | sample MGYA00380174_ERZ1026888 | MGnify/ENA primary metagenome ERZ1026888 (study PRJEB33269, sample SAMEA4719810) | human gut metagenome | biome: human-associated habitat; feature: organic feature; material: feces | place: Cameroon | collected 2013-10 ...
AAGGAGTCGTCGGCAGCGTCAGATGTGTATAAGAGACAGGCCTGTGGCTTTCCGCCGGTGCCATGCAATTGCCTCTTGCAGGGAGCGGCTTGGTTATAATGGGCACCTATGATTGCTCTTTCTGAAATACCTTCATGGGTTTATAAAATACTGTTGGTTTTGGCCGCAATGATTTGGGGCTTCAGCTTCGTGGTCATGAAGGACGTGGTCGCGGTTATGCCGCCGGCGTGGCTTTTGGGCATCCGCTTCACGTTGGCGGGTTTTATTCTGCTTTTCATTCTGCGCAAGCGGGTGAAGGCTCATTTCTCAAAACGCGCCTTAGGTGCGGGTATGGTGCTGGCGGTATTCGATTTTTCGGCATTCTTGGCGCAAACTGTGGGCTTGCAGCATACAACGCCGGGCATCAACGCATTTCTTACTGCAACGTATTGCGTCGTGGTTCCGTTTGCCTGGTGGGTCCTTATGCGTAAGCGCCCCTCCTTTTTCAACATAGGGGCTGCTGGCATTGCCGTTGTGGGTATTTGGCTGGTTTCGGTTACCACGGCAGGGCAGACGTTTTCCATTGGCTTTGGCGAATCCCTGACAATGGTCAGCTCGGTTTTGTTTGCGGTTCACATCGTCTTTGTGTCCAAGTTCACCGAAAAGTACGATGCGCTGATGCTCACAGTGTTCCAGTTCATCACCGAGGGCTGCTTCGGATGCATCGTTGGCGCAGTTACGGAAACGCTCCCTGCGGCTGCGGTGATAACGCCCACCATTGTCGGTCAGATGGCCTTTCTCATTGTGTTTGCGTCGATCATTGCCTTTGGCATCCAGAACGTTTCGCTTGCGTACGTTAACCCCTCGCAGGCAGCGTTGCTTCTTAGCCTGGAGTCGGTATTTGGCGTGTTGTTCTCTGTTCTGCTGTACGGAGAGGTTATGACGAGCCGTTTGCTGGTCGGGTTTGCGTTGATTTTCGTAGCCATCTTGGTGAACGAGGTGGTGGCTCCGAGGGTTGAAGCGAAACGTGCTATAGTTGCTTTCGGTAGAGACAAATGGAAAGAGGACGGGCCTCATGACTAACACCACCGAGAACATCATCCTTATTGGCATGCCGGGCGCAGGCAAGTCAACCTTGGGCGTTGTTTTGGCGAAGATTCTTGGCTATGAATTCATCGATGCCGACTTGCTTATTCAGGGCAAGCTCGACAAGACGCTGCAGAAGATTATCGATGCATGCGGTCCTGATGGCTTTATCGAAGTGGAAAATGAAGTGCTGTGCACGCTTTCCACGAGCCATGCCATCATTGCTACGGGTGGTTCTGCTGTCTATTCTGACGAGGCTATGAAGCATCTGTCTTCTATCGGCACGGTTGTGTACTTGCAGGTTTCCTATGAAGAGCTGGAAAATCGTCTGGGCGGCCTTCATGAGCGCGGTGTCGTTATGAAGAACGGCATCGGCATGAGCTTGGCAGACTTGTATGAGGAGCGCGTGCCCCTGTACGAAAAGTACGCCGATCTTACTATCGACATCAATGGCCTTTCGGTTCGCGATGCGGCACGAAAGCTCGTCGATCAAATCTCTATGCTGTAAAGCTTGGCGCCGGTCATCGACCGGCGTTTTTTGTTTCATCGGATTTGTTGCTGGGCTGGTAAGTATGGTGATTGCCCCTTCTAGGCGGCACGTTCCGTCGAGGCTTTCGAGCTCCTGGTAGGCTGGTCAACATGCCGTCAGATAAACGTCAGGCCCCGTCCGGGCTTTGCGACCCTATCCTTTTGGGTGTGGGATGGGTCGTTGCCGGGCGGGGCCTGATGCAAATGCGTTGTATGTACATCGATGCCTTTACAGCTCGATGCTCCTGGAAGAGCCGTCAATGTCATCGACCTTGGCAATGCCTTCTTTTAGGGAGAAGAATGTCAGGCGCGGATCGCCCCAGTCTTCGTAAGTTTCGCCAAGTGCCGTCATGTGCTCGTAGCCTGCTTTGCGAACTTCATCGCCCGCGGTGTCGTTCAAATCGGCTACGCCTGTAACGATGATCCAGCCACGGCCAGGCTTCCATGCGGAAAGCTCGAATTTGGGGTTCTGCTGCAGCTGATGATAAACATCTTTGTTGGTTGCGGTGCAGAACCACAGGGTATCGCCTTCGCGCATGACGAAGCTGAAGGGGCGAACGCGGGGCTGGTCGCCTTCGCAGGTTGCCAGGTACCATGCGGGTACTGCGGTAAGGTATTCAATGATGTCGTCCATGGTGTTCCTTTCGAGTGGTTGGCGGTTGTCTTGGTTGCTAGGACCGTCAAACGCTGTAATGGTTCCGATGCGTTCGCAGTCTGGGTTTGATACCTGCGCGCCAGTTTTCCTTGCTGGGCTAGGGTTTGAGCGAGTGGGGAAGTGTCGGGCTGTGCGGTTCTACGTTTACAGCAGTATGTTCAAGACGAGGTCGGTTGTCAGTACCGCTGCAGTGCCGATTCCCAAATAAACGGTACCGGCTATATCGCGCTTGCTGAAAGAAAGCTCTTTTAGGCGGGTGCGGTTTTCGCCTCCATGATAGCAGCGCGCGTCCATGCCCAAAGAAAGCGTTTCGGCATGTCGGAATGCACTGGTGAACAGAGGCACGATAAGCGAAGTCATCATGGCGACGCCCCCTTTGGGTCCCTTGCCGAAATTAGCGCCACGGCTAATCTGCGCGCGGTAGATAGTGCGCAGCTCGATAGCGAACTGGGGCAGGAAGCGCAGGGCGATGCCCATCATCATGGACAGCTCATGAGCAGGCAGCCCGAAGCGTTTGAAAGGCTCTAGAAGGCGCTCAAAGCCATCGGTGAGGTCGAGCGTGGTGGTGGCCAGCGTAAGCAAGCTCACGCCCAACAGCAGCATGGTAAGACGGATGGCGATAAAGAGCGCCTGGTGCAAGCCTTGCTGGCTAATGCAGATAATCCATAGCTGAAAGTACACTTCGCCGCCCTGAACGAAAAAAATGTTCAGCAGTGCCGTGAAAACCACCAGAATTGCCAGGGGCGCGATGGAAGTGAACGCTTGTCGAAGCGAGATGTGCGCGAAAGCAAACATTCCCGTAGTAAACAATGCGGCGACGCCTAACGATACGTACGACCCCGCAGCAAACACCATAACCATGAACAGGATTGAAAGCAGGAGCTTTGCGCGTGGGTCCATGCGGTGAACAGCGGAATCCTTGGCTATGTAGCGACCGAATACGGCATCTATATTCATGATTGCGCAGCCTCGCTTTCGCCAAGGATGCGAGCAATTTCGTCTGCTAACGATTCAGGCAGATAGAGCTTTTCGGGCAAGGGCATGCCTTCGGCACGAAGCTGGTTTGCCAGGGTTTGGGCATGGGGGATACCGAGGCCGATTTCGCGCAATTCGACCGCGTGCTTGGTGAAAATTTCCTCTGGTGTGCCCAGGAACGCCACTTCGCCTTCGTGCATGACCAGCATGCGATCTGCAAGAAGGGCGATGTCGTTCATGTTGTGCGAAACCATTACCACCGTAAGATTGCGCTGCTCGTGGAGCTGTTTGATGAGGCCGAGGAAATCAGCGCGTGATGCCGGGTCAAGGCCAGCAACTGGTTCGTCGAGCACCAACGTGGTGGGGCGCATGGCAAGCACGCCGGCAAACGCCACGCGGCGTTGCTGACCGCCCGAAAGCTCAAAGGGGCTGCGTTCGCTCAGCGTATCGAAATCAAGATGCACGTCAGCAAGCGCTTCGCGGATGCGGGAATCAACCTCATCTTCGGGCAGGCCCATATTGCGGGGGCCGAAGGCCACATCCTCATAGACTGTTTCAGCGAACAGCTGGTGTTCGGGGTACTGGAACACCACGCCGATGTCGCCGCGAGCGCACGTTGCGTTTTTGCGGTCGGCTAGATCTTTGCCGTTCCAGAGCACCCGCCCTTCAGTGGGGTTTGCAAGGCCGTTCAGGTGCTGCACCAGGGTGGATTTGCCAGACCCCGTATGTCCTGCAATGGCAAGGAATTCGCCGTCGTTGAGGGTGAAGCTGACATTGCGCAAGGCGTAGCGCTGCACTTCTCCGGCTTTCTTTTGTCGTTTGGTGAGCGGCGTGTAGCTGAAGCTTACCTGTTCGAAAGCGATCGACACAGTTCCTCCTTCAGCGTTGCGGTTTCAATATGAGTGCCAACCTTGATGCCGCGATCTTGCAGAAGGCGCGACATGTGGGTGGCGAAGGGTACGTCAAGATTAAGGTCGCGAAGAATATGGTCCTGCGTAAGCACCTCGTCAGGAGTGCCGTCGAGTACGCAGTGGCCATCGTTTAGTACGATCACGCGATCGGCTTCTGCGGCTTCTTCCATGAAGTGAGTGATCATGATAACGGTCATACCCTGTTCGTGGAGCTCTTTGCATACGCGCATCAAGCCGCGGCGTCCGCGCGGATCGAGCATGGCCGACGCCTCATCGAAAATCAGAATGGAGGGATGCATTGCCAGCACGCCTGCAATGGCGACGCGCTGCTTCTGGCCTCCAGAAAGGGCTGCGGTTTCGCGCTTGCCGGAGCCAGCCAAGCCGACCTTTGCCAACGATTCCTCTACGCGTTGACGAAGCTCAGGGTTTTCTATGCCCAGGTTTTCAGGGCCGAATGCCACGTCGTTTTCAACGAGGCTGGCGACGATCTGATCATCGGGGTTTTGAAATACCGCACCTGCCGTGCTGCGAATAGCGAAGGTGTTGTCTGGATTGCTGGTTTCCAGGTTGTTCACGGTTACGGTGCCGGTATCAGGCACCAAGAGTGCGTTGATGAGCTTCGAGAACGTTGATTTACCTGAGCCATTGGCGCCCAAAACGCAGACGAACTGGCCCTCTTCAATAGAGAGAGCCAGTTCGGAAAGTACCTTGGTTTCGCCTGTGTAGGTAAAGGAAACGTCGGAAAAGGTAATCACGGTTTAGCGACCCTTCGTCTGATCCTTCTTAGGAGTAATAAGGTTGGAGATCGATTTGTAGATAACCAGCGTCAAAACCGCGTTGAGCAAACCCTTCAGCAGGTTGAACGGAATGAGGATGGGGATGATCATTGCCGTCACCGCTTCAAAGGGGACGCCCAGCCACATAGGGGTAACAATGAGGTTGCCCACAACGGCGCCAGCCATCGCAGCGATGATGCTGAGCACCAAGCCAGCAATAGCGGCGGGGTAGGTGCGCTTCTTCTTGTAGATGATAGCGGCGGGCAATACGAAGCATGTGACGGTGAGTACATTCATAAGTGCGCCGGTGAAGTCAGCCATGAGCAGGCCATGAATGATAGCGGTTAGGATACCTACCGCAACGCCGGCGCCAGGGCCGAATGCGAAGCCGGAAACCATGGCAGGCATATTCGAGGCGTCGAATTTAAGCCAGGTTACGCCGGGCAGCAAAGGGAATTCGATGAACGAAAGAAGAACGCCAATGGCGCACATGAGGGCCATGGTGACCAGCTGTTTGGTGGACCATGCGTTGGTGTTCTTGGTGGGGGTGTTCGGGGTAGACAAAGTTGGCCTCCTGTCTCTTCCATCCGGACTGTAACCGTTGGCTTTGGACTTGCACCAAATCAGTCTGCTTAAGCCGCCAGGCCAAGCAGGGTTGCGGGCTTCAGATGAAGCTAGGTTGCTTCGGGGGATCTGTTACCGCCAGTGAGGAATTTCACCTCGCCCTGAAACAGCGTTCGCGGGTTATCCTACCATTCTCTAGTGCCTTGCTCAACTGGGGCAGTCCTTTTGCGGGAGCTTCCTCTTCTGCAATGACGAATCCCTTGCGGGGGCCCCGCCTGGAGCAAAGGTGCTATTGCGGGAGTTTTTCCCTGCAGCGAAGGGTCCTTTGCCAACGTCGTAAAGTTGCTGGCATCCATCGGCAGTCTCTCCTTCGGTGAAGGGGCATTTTGGAGCTTCCCTGCATCGAAGAGGCCTTTGCGGGAGTTTTCCTCCGCACGGTAAAAGAAGGTGGAGCCGTAAAGGGTTGCGATGGTTGTTTTGATGCGCCCGTTTGGAGTGCAGAAGGGGTGTGATAAGATAGCAGAGCTGATTGTCAGCATCCTTTTTGCCCCCGTAGCTCAGAGGATAGAGCGTCGGTTTCCTAAACCGTGCGTCGGAGGTTCGAGTCCTCTCGGGGGCGCCAGTATCTTCAGGTCCGCCTTTGCGGGCCTTTTTTATTGCAAGTTGCGCGTTACGGGGAGTGGTTAAAAACGTGCCTCGTGGTTATCTAACCCATGGGATTGTTTTTGTTGTTGCGCTTATAGGGTTATAGCGGTAAGAGCCACGTCATAGCGCTGCGCCCTGGTCCCGCCCATAGCGTCGCCTCGCGAGGCGCCCGCCGGTCTCGCTTCTAGTGCTGGTTCGATGCCGCCTTGGGAGCTCGAAAACAAAAAATCGGTCTGGACTGCAACTTTTTTGCGATTAGGGACTGTTCCGGAGCGCCAAAGTGCGGATATCGGCTCGAAAATGCAGTAAATCGGCCGTGAAACGGCTTGTTTTCGCTTTTTGGGAACAGGAGGGAGTCCCTAATCGAAAAAAAGTTGCAAAGAAGTCGGAATTTTTGTTTTTACAAGGCGCGGACCGGCCCGGCGGGGCAGACCCTGCGAAAGATACGTGGCGCCGCAGCGGGGTAGGCTTCGCAAAAGACGCATGGAGCCTAGTGATGGCAAGGGCGCAAGTCGCGCAAAAGATGTACGGAGCTTAGTGGCGACAAGGGGCAAGTCCTGTGAAAAGAGGAAATGAGCCCAGCGATGGCAAGGGGCGGATCCTACAAAATAACGAGAAGTCCGGCGGCGGCAGGGGAAACTCCCGCGAAAATGAGCGAAGAACCCAGCGGCGGCAACGGAGCGGAATATGCGCAAGACACGTGGTATCGCAGTGACGGCGACGGGGCAAGTTTCCGCGAAAGAGATAAGCAGCTCATCGCTTTCTCCTCGGCATTGCCCGCTGTTTTTAGCGATTCAAATTCGTGGTTTAAGGATTATGGACCCTTTGCTGATGTCGGGCGTTTCTGGGCTTTCAGCCTTGATTCGGGCAGTTGCCGCAGGTTTCTGCTGCTTGGTGAGCAGTGCGTGTTATGCGGGGTGGCCTGTAAAAAATAAGGCCTCGCGTTGCTGCGGGGCCTTATTGTGCTAGTCGTTGTACTTATCGACGTGCTGGTTAGTTGTTTCCCGATCCGCCGGATCCTTGGTTGTTGGTGCTGCTGGGGCCATCGGAGATAGTAAGGGTAACTGTGCTGCCGCTAGTGCTCTGCGAGATAACATTTCCCTTCGCTACCGTTGAATCGGATTTGTACTTCAGATCGTATTTATAACCTGCTTTGTCGAGGGTTTCTTTTGCCTTGCTCTCGGACATACCAACTACATTGGGGGCTTCACCAAGACCGCTGGAAATGGTGATGGTAATGGTGGTTCCCTTGGTGGCGGTGCCTGTTTTGCTCTGCTTTGTTACGTTGCCCTTTTCGACATCCTTGCTGGTTTCGGTCGTGGTGTTAACCGCGAAGCCTGCGCTTTCCAGCTTGGAGGTTGCCTGCGACTGCGTCATGCCCACAACGTTGGGGATAGTAACCTTTTCAGAACCCTTGGAGAGGTGGAACACAACCGTGTCGCCCTTGTTTGCTGTGGTGCCCGAGGGGGTTTCCTGCGAGGCGACCATGTTCTCATCAACATCGTCGGAGAATACGGAATCACCTTGCTGGCCCGTTAGCCCCGCTTCGCTCAATGCTTTCTGAGCTTCGTCGGCAGATTTGCCCTTCAAGTCGGGGACGGTAACTTGCTCGGTTCCCTTAGAAACATTGATCTTGATGGTAGAGCCCTTTACGGCCTGCTCGCCCGCCTGCGGGTCGGTGCTTACTACGCTGCCGGCAGGAACGGTGCTGCTATACACTTCCGTTTCGGTGCCAACCTTGAATCCTGCCTGCTCAAGGGTGGTGCGTGCCTGGGCAATAGACTTGTTTGTTACGTCGGGCACGGTAACCTTGTCGCCGCTGCCGTTCATGGCAAACATAGCACCCGCAATGCCGATGATGCACAGCAGTGCCACGACGACACCGATGATGGTGTTGCGCTTCTTCTTTTTGGCGGCTGCCTCTTCGTCTTCAGCGGAATATACGCGTGGGCCGACCTGGGTAAAACCACCAGTAGCTTGGCCGCCGGCAACGGGGCTCATAACAGCGGTGCCGTTTTGCATAGGCGCAACGCCACCCATAACCTGGGTTTTAAGACCGCTGACATCGTCGCCAAGGGCGATGGGGCGACCTGCCAGGAAGTCGTTCAGCACATGACGCATTTCCGCAGCGTCTTTGAAGCGCTTATTGGGATCCTTTTCCAGGGCCTTCATGATGATGGCTTCCAGGCCGGGATCGATATTCGGATTGATGGTGCTAGGCGGCGCGGGAAGCTCGTTGACCTGCTTCACGGCAACGCTTACTGCGTCTTGGCCGTCGAAGGGGAGCTTGCCGGTGGTGGCTTCGTAGAGGACTACGCCCAACGAGTAGATATCGCTGGCGCCGGTGAGCTCCTTACCCTGAGCCTGCTCGGGCGATACGTAGTGGGCAGTGCCCAGAACGGTTGCCGTTTGAGAGAGGCCTGCGTCGCCTGCGCGTGCAATGCCGAAGTCCATTACCTTGATGTTGCCATCAGGCTGGATCATGATGTTCTGCGGCTTGATGTCGCGGTGGATTACGCCGCCTTCGTGTGCAACGGAAAGCGCCTGAGCAATCTGGCTGCCGATTTCGGCTGCCTTTCGCTGATTGATTGCGCCTCGTTCATTGATGGCGGTTTTAAGATCGGTTCCGCGGAGGAACTCCATAACAATGTAGTAGGTTTCGCCGTCTAAGCCCCAGTCGTAAATGCTTACGATGTAAGGGCTCTGCAGGTTAGCTGCAGATGCCGCTTCCTGACGGAAACGCTTGGTAAAGGTTGGGTCGGCTGCATACTGGGGCAGCATAACCTTTACGGCTACCGTGCGGCCCAGGACGTTGTCCTGTGCGCGGTATACCTCTGCCATGCCACCAAGGCCGACTCGTTCAGTTAGCGTGTAACGGTTGTTGAATGTTCTGCCAACCATGCTTCCAGCCACGTTTGTACTCCCTTTGGATCCATGCTTAACGACCATCGCATAAGCATATCGTATTACCATGTCAAGTTCCCCGTTTTTGCAAGGCTTTCACGAGGAATCAGGAAACGCTTTTCTTACAGGTTCCCTTGCACTTCAAGCGCTGCCTTCAGTACGCCTTGGGCGCGTCCGGCTGCACCGCCGGAAAGGCTCTCGCCGGCTTCTTCGAGGACGATGGCCACTACTACCGAGCAGTCATCGGACGGGCCCATGCCCACAAACCAGCGGTCGTCTTTTTCCTTGCCAGTTTCTGCGGTACCGGTTTTGCCGGCAATCTGCACGCCGGAAATGGCGGCTGCCTTACCGGTGCCGTTGTTCACAACCCCTTCAAGCACCGTGCGTACACGCTTGGCTACCGATGAAGAGCATACGTTCGACATCGTGGAAGGCGTTGCGCGATAGCTGTTCTTGCCGTCGGAGTTGTTTACGCTGTCGACCAGGTAGGGCTGCATAATGGTGCCATTGTTGGCGATTGCGCAGCCCACCAACCCCATCTGCAAAACGGTTGCCTGCGGGCCCGCGGGGCTGGCGTGTTCGCCTACCGGCTCACCTGCTGCTGCCCATGCGGTTTCCCATTCGGTCATTTCGTTCGGGTCGGGCATCAGCGATTTAGCAAGCGGCAAATCGAAGTTCAGCGCGTTGTTGAAGCCGAATTTCTCGGAAGAGGAAACAAGATCTTCCGCGCCGATCTGATCGCCAAGCTGTGCGAATACGGTGTTAGCGGAAAGCTCGGTTGCGCGCTGCAGCGTAATAGTGCCGTATGACGAGTTGTTGAAGTTCGTCACCTTGCCGCCGCCGATGTCGAGCGTGGAGGGGGAATCGTACTGAGTCGATTCAGTTGCCACGTTGTCTGCCAACGCGGTGGTCAACGTTACGATCTTGAACGTGGAGCCGGGCGAGTACAGCGCCTGGGTTGCGCGGTTGTACAGTGCCGAAGAGTCACCGCCAGAAGAAAGGATGCTGTCAACGTCGTCGGCATCGTAGGTGGGCGAAGAGGCAAGGGCCAAAATCGCTCCCGTCTTCGGGTCGATGGCAACGCAGGCACCCTTGTAGCCCTTCAACGAGTCTTGTGCAGCCTTCTGAATGGTTGAATTGATGGTGAGCTTCACGTCGTTGCCTGCGGTGCCGGCTCCAGAATAGGAATTCAACACATCGATCCATGAAGCGTAGTTGCTTTCACCCTTTAACGTATCGTTGCAGGACGCTTCGATACCGGAGGTGCCGTATGTATCGGAAGCGTATCCCACCACGTGTGCAGCAAGGGTTCCTGCAGGGTATTCGCGCTTGTAGGTGCCATCGTCCTGCAGAACGGAATGAGCCAGGAGCACATTGTCGTACGTGGTGATAGCACCGCGCTCGGTTTTCGATTCTTTTGCCAGCGTATGGTTGTTGATGGGCATGTTCTTGTATTCGTCTGCTTGGATAACCATGATCATCGTCAGGTTGGCAACCAGAAGCGCAAACAGGGCAGAGAACACGATCATGGTGCCGGTAAGGCGCTTGCCCAGGGAAACGCGTCCCAGCGCACCGTTCAGGCTTACTACGCCCGTGCCCGATGCCATTTCGGTGCCCAGGCCCGTGCCCTGATCGCTTGCGCGCAGCAGGAAGCCCAAGATGATGAAGCTCGCCAGAAGCGAGGAACCGCCTTGGCTTACGAACGGGAGGGTAAGGCCCGTAAGAGGGATAAGGCGCGTTACGCCGCCTACGATGATGAAGGCCTGCAGCACGATAACGGCAGTGAAGCCCACGGCCATAAACGAGCTGACGTCGCTCTTTGCTCGAACGGAAATCAGAATGCCGCGGATGGCAAAGCACAGATACAGAAGCAGTACGCCTGCAGCACCCAAAAGACCCGCCTCTTCGGCGATGGCGCTGAAGATGAAGTCAGATTCAACAATAGGAATCTGCTCGGCCATGCCGTTGCCAATGCCTACGCCGAACAAGCCGCCATCTGCGATGCTGAAGATGGACTGAACCAGCTGATAGCCCGTGTTGGTGGGGTCGGCGAAGGGGTTGAGCCACGTATCGACGCGAACCTGAACATGGCTGAACAGGAAGTATACGAACACGAAGCCTACGGAAACCATCAGAAGGCTGATGACGATGTAAGCATGCTTGCCAGTGGCAACGTAGAGCATGGTGACGAACACGAAGAACAGGACCAAAGCCGAGCCCAAGTCCTTTTCGAATACGATGACCAGCAAGGCCACGGCCCACATGATGATGACGGGAACCAGTGCGCGCATGTCGGGTACGCGGAAGGGCCCCAGCTTGTGGTTGAAGACAGAAAGCATTTCGCGGTTCTGCGCCAGGTACGCCGCCAAGAAGATGACAATACAGATTTTTGCAAGCTCACCAGGCTGAATGGAGAAACCGCCGATGGAAAGCCAAATGCGCGAACCGTAGATCTCGTTACCGATAACTGGAAGCATGGGCGACATCAGCAGCAGGATGCCTGCGATCATGATGGTGTATTTGTAGCTGCCAAGCTTGTCGAGATTCTTCACGAATGCCAAAACAAGCACCATGAACACCACGCCAAGGAACAGCCACCCAACCTGTTTCATAGCCAAGTCGGGTGCAAGGCGCGTGATGAAGGCGATACCAATGCCCGACAGAGCGAATGAAAGCGGAAGGATGGCGGGATCGGCGCCGGGGGCGAGCTTGCGAATGGCCAGATGGGCCACCACGAAGGTGGCAAACATGCTCAAAGGCACCGTTAAGTTGTCGAGCGTTACCTGGTTCCCTTCGTTGAGGGCAACCATGGCAAACAGCAATATAACAAGAGGAGCTGCGATGCAAAGAAGCATCAGCTCGGTATTGCGTCGGGTCATTGACTACTCGCTTTCGTTGGCGCTCTTCTTCGTCTTCGAGGTGGAGGAGTCAGAAGACGCTGCTTTATCGGTAGAAGCGGAAGCGTCGCTTTGCTTAGTTGCGGCATCTTGGCGGGCAATGTCTTCCTGGTAGGAAGCGATGAGCTCGTTTGCCTCATCCATGCTGCCAACCGAAATACCATCGTTGATGCGGCTTGCCACGCTCGGTGATAGTTTGTTCACTTCAACGTCGGTAACGCGGTCGAGGCTGGAAAGGGGCATGCCGAACAGGTCGTCTTGCAGGCCGCGGTATACGGCGACCTTGCCGTCCTGGTTCACCAGGTAAGCGGAGTTGTTCACATACTGATAGGCAGTAACGCCAGCGATTGCGAAAATAGCAATAACTGCCAAGATCAAGAACGTGTAGAGAATCTTCGACTTGCGCTCGGCTTTGCGTTCGCGCACTTCACGAAATCCCTCAACGTCTACCACCACAGCGGTTGCGTTATCGAATCCGCCTGCGTCAAGTGCGGCAGCCACCAGGTTGTCTGCGCATTCCTGCGCAGTGCGGCTGTGACCCATGACATGCTCGATCTGCGGATCTTCGATCATGGTGCAAATGCCGTCGGAGCACAGAAGGATGCGGTCGCCCGTTTCGACGTTCAGCTCGTAGATGTCGGGCTGCATATGGGGGTCGGATCCGATGGCGCGCGTGATAACCGAACGGTTCGGGTGAACGCGGGCTTCGGCTTCTGTGAGCTGGCCTGCTTCGATCATGTCGGCCATGAGGCTATGGTCGCGCGTAAGCTGCTGGAGCTTTCCCTCATGGAGGAGGTACGCGCGCGAGTCGCCAACTTGGGCGATGATCAGGCGCTCTCCTTCCAAGATGGCAGCGGTAAGAGTGGTGCCCATACCCTCGCGGCCAATGCCTTTTGCAGGCGCTTTGATAACGTTGAGGTTCGCGGCAATCACAGCACGCGCCAACGCGTCGGAATCGGCGTGGTCGGGCGCAAGCTCCATGATGGTGTTGATGGCAATTTCCGAGGCGACTTCGCCTGCTTCGTGGCCACCCATGCCGTCGGCAACGGCGAAAAGCGGTGGAACCGCAACCAGGCTGTCTTCGTTATGTTCGCGGATGTGGCCAACTTCAGTGCGGCTTCCGAAGAAGGCAACGGAGTTGGGCTCATCTGCGGCTTTGCGCTCGGCGCGGGCGTTGCGGGGAGTGGGCATAGTTGAATTCATCTTCCTCTTTTACTGGGCGAACCGTACGCGCATGGTTACATCGCCAACGGCAACCTTGTCGCCGTTCTTCAACGCGGTGGGTTCAGAGATAAAGCGGCCATTGACGGCTGTGCCGTTAGTTGAGCCAAGATCCTCCACAAAGAGGTTCTGGCCCATGAGCACAAAGCGCGCATGGCGCGAAGATACGTATTCGGCACCGATGACGATATCGGATCCTGGGCTGCGGCCTACGATGACCGGGCCGTTGACGGCGATGTTCACGCCGCGCAGTTCCTTAGGACCTTTTTCGATGGCAACGGTCCAGGTCTTTTCGCCTTTGCGCTGTCCGCGCACCAGGCCAATGCCAGTTTTCATGATGGCGAAAAGGAACAGGTAGAGCAGTGCCACAAAAAGCAGTCTGCCTATGAGGAGGATTACGTCGATCACGGAATAGCCTATCGTTTGAAACGGGTTTAAAAGGTGCGCATAAAGCGCAAACGGGCTGTGCCAGCAAGTGACGCAGCCCGTTCAAGGAAAATCTCCCTATCGGAAGGTGAATAAGAACGTGGTGGTGCCAACGGTTATGCGGTCGCCTTCCTGCAACATGGTGGAAGCGATATGGCGGCCGTTCACCAGCGTGCCGTTGGTGGAGCCAAGGTCGGCAACGCTCCAGGCGTTTGCGTTTTCGCGACGAATTTCAGCGTGGGTACGGCTTACGTTCAAATCTTCAATGGCGATGTCGCTGGAAAGGGCGCGCCCCATTACGATCTGCGCCTTCGTGATGGGGAAGGAGCGGTTCGTGGTGAGGTCGATAAGGCGGGGCTGCTGGTTAGCGGCGCGTTGAGGAATAGCTTCGGGGGCATTGAACTCATCGAAGCGAACGGTTTGCGGGGCAGCAGCGGGTGCCGGCGATGGAGCGACAGGCGCTGCGCCGTAGGCTTCCTCTGCGTTTTCCATTGCCAAGGCGTCTTCGGCCATTACGTCAATGCCCGAGCTGGCAAACTGTTGTGCCTGGGCAGGGACTTCCTGCGCGGGCGCATAAGCCTGCTGTTGGCCGTAGTTCTGGGGCGTAGGGATGTTTGCGGGAATGGGAGCGCCGGCGTCCTGTGCGGAAAGACCGTAGCGCTGCATTTCCTCTGCGCGAAGCTGCGAGACGATGGGAGCGGAAACCAGTTCGGCTACCACGTCGAATTTACCATGCTTCAGCTCGTCGTCGATGATGAAGCGCACCAAGGGAGAGCCGTCCATTACAAGGCCCAGCTCCTGAGCCTTGCCGCGCAGGTACGTTTCGGTTTCACCTGCCAAGGTGGGGTAGTAGCCAAACAGGCGTTCATCGTCGTCGGGGTTTACCAGCACGGTGTACAGCGTGGGTGCGTATTCCTTGCCAGCGCCGACCATCTTTTCGCGGCGCATCTGCTTTTCAGCTTTTTTGGCAATCTGAACGGGGCTGATGGGGGCATCGAAAAACTTGTCGCCCATCTCATCGAAGCCATCTTCTACGCGGCGTTCGAATTTTGAGAAAAACCCCATGTGTGATCTCCTTTTACGGTGTGCAAATCGTTGTATTGGGAGTGCGGCATACGGCCGCACGGTATTCCAACCATCAATCTTGCCATAAATAGGGGAATTGGTGGGCTTTTTCACCCCATCGCCATTAAACAAGCCGATAGTTTTTTGTGGGTGCGCAGGGGCGGGATTCCCAGCTCGTTATTTATTTGTGTGCTTGCTTACGGAAAAGTTCACCATAGCTTACAATCTTTGCAAAGTAAGTTGATGTGAGGCCTGTGTTTATGCGGCGTTGGGGGATGTGGCGAAGGTGCGCGCTGGGGATATGTCTAGGAAAAAAGCGAATGCGGCGTTTGCTTTGACGGTCGTTGCCCTTGATGTGGGCGGGGCTTTAATTCTGCGTGCATTGGGCTAAACAAAATAATCCAAAGAAATTGAAATTTTTTCTTGCGTTGGATTAGCACCTAAGGTAATCTAACTCGTGCACAAAAGCTGCACATGCGGGTGTGGCGGAATTGGCAGACGCGTACGGTTCAGGTCCGTATGAGCTTCGGCTCATGAAGGTTCAAGTCCTTTCACCCGCACCATTTACAAATCAGGCACCCAACTGGGTGCCTTTTTTATTATCATAAAACCCGTTTACTGGTTCGTAATGCATGGTAGTTAGGAGATCCTGTATGAGGCTCATTCATTGCTTGAACAACATTTCTGCCCAAGGTACCGATTTGCTTGATCCTAAGGCGTATTCACTCACCGATTCATTGGATGAAGCAGAGGGCATTCTTGTTCGCAGTGCCGCCATGCATGATATGGAGTTCCCTGCTGGTCTTCGCGCCATTGCGCGCGCGGGCGCTGGCGTGAACAACATCCCGCTCGATCGTTGCGCTGACGAAGGCATCGTGGTCTTCAACACCCCTGGTGCAAACGCCAATGCAGTTAAGGAAATCGTGCTTTGCGCGCTTTTGCTGGGCAGCCGCGACATTTTGGGCGGTATCGAATGGTGCCGCGAAAATGCGGATGACGAAAACATCACCAAGGCAGCCGAAAAGGCAAAGAAGAAGTTTGCTGGTCAGGAAATCAAGGGCAAGAAGCTGGGTGTTATCGGCTTGGGCGCTGTTGGTGCCGAGGTTGCCAATGCCGCAGTTGAGCTGGGTATGGACGTATACGGTTACGATCCGTTTGTTTCGGTAAGCGCCGCATGGAAAATCTCCAGCCCTGTTCATTACATCACTGATTTGAAGGACATCTTCCGCACGTGCGACTACATCACCATCCACGTTCCTGCGCTGAAGGACACCATCGGCATGGTTGATGCCCATATGTGCTCCCTCATGAAGGAAGGCGTAGTGCTGCTGAACTTCTCGCGCGATACGCTGGTCGACGAAGCTGCCCTGAAGGTTGTTCTGGATTCGGGCCGCGTGAAGCGCTACATCACCGACTTCGCAACGCCAGGCGCTATGAAGATGAAGAACGCGGTTGTTCTTCCTCACCTGGGCGCTTCCACCGAAGAAGCGGAAGACAACTGTGCCATCATGGCTGTTCGTGAGTTGATGGACTACTTCGAGAACGGTAACATCACGAACTCCGTGAACTATCCTGCATGCGATATGGGTGTATGCCCCGCAGGCCTTACCCGTATTGCGTTGCTGCATAAGAACGTGCCGAACATGATTGCTCAGATTTCCAGCATCCTTGGCGATGACAACGTGAATATCGCCAACTTCATGAACAAGGCTCGCGGTGACTATGCCTACACCCTGATCGATATGGACCAGGCTCCTTCGGATGAAGCCATTGCGAAGCTTCGTGAGATCGAGGGCGTTCGTCGAGTTCGCCTTATCTAGCGTGTTCGTTTGCGCCGCTGGGTAAGACCTGGCGGCGAGGCTGCTAGCTTAAATGGGAGATAGAGATAGGTTTCCATTACTATTTCCCAGCAAACGCAAGAAGGCACCCAATCGGGTGCCTTCTTTTTTTGTGCAATAAGGAGTTTATTCCTATTTTCCCGTAAAACCTTTGTCTTCGATTTTGCCGGGGCCATCGGCTGCCGAAGTTGCCAGTTCGTCGCAGCGCTCGTTTTCGGGGTGGCCTGCGTGGCCTTTCACCCAATGGAAGCTGACGTTGTGGGGCTTCTTCGCTTCCAGAAGACGTTTCCACAGGTCGGAGTTCTTTACTGGTTCTTTCTTGGAGTTTTTCCATCCGCGTTTGAGCCATCCTTCAACCCAGTGTTGGTTGAAGGCGTTTACCACGTACTGCGAATCGGAGTGGACTTCAACCGTGCAGGGACGTTTGAGCGCTTCCAGCCCGGTGATAACCCCAAGAAGCTCCATACGGTTATTGGTGGTGCAGGTGTATCCCTGCGATAATTCGCGCGTGTGCAGTTTTCCATTTGAATCGGTGAAGTGCAAAACGGTGCCAAAGCCGCCAGGGCCGGGGTTACCGCGTGACGATCCGTCGCTGTAAAGAATTACTTTCATATAGTGGTCTCCTTGGGGGGTAGGGGTGGAT
>ERZ1026888.717-NODE-717-length-17031-cov-15.060910_pt1 | contig 17031 bp, 9 predicted proteins | sample MGYA00380174_ERZ1026888 | MGnify/ENA primary metagenome ERZ1026888 (study PRJEB33269, sample SAMEA4719810) | human gut metagenome | biome: human-associated habitat; feature: organic feature; material: feces | place: Cameroon | collected 2013-10 ...
TTCTTCTGCAAACTTAGAGTTAATTCGTTCAATTCGTTGTTACCGCGTCTGAGCGCAAATACTAACGTGTGTCTTTTATCACTCCAAATGCCGGATGATCTTTTTTTTTATATCCGTCAAGCTTATGTCTTTCTTGGTGGTGTGAGGCGTGGATGCGTCGTATGTCCTGTATTTTGGTTCAAAAGTTTGTCGACAATTTCGGGTGAGTTAGCGGGCGAAACAGCCGTTTTTCCCCTATTGGAGCGGCAAATTGGAGCGGCGCGTTTGCGAAAGGCCATCTTTCGAGTTGCGAAACATGCCTAACCGAGCCACCGTTAGCCGTCTTTCGCACTGCCGAAGGGCGTCTTTCGCACCTCGATTAGGCATGTTTTATCGTGTGAAATGTTAAATGGGGAGTGTTGAATGAGGCGCAATGATTGTAAGTGTCTGAATGTTAAGTGGTTACAAAAGTATGCTGAGAATTGCGTATTTGCGCCCAACATTTCTTTCGTTCAAAAGAACAGTGTAGTTTTTAGTATAGATTGTTGGATATTTTTTGAGTTCGATGGCCTCCTCATAGCTTGTGCAATATGCAAGCAGTAGAGTGCCGAAGGGTTGAAGTATGTTAGCGCTGAAACAACTTTTTAATGTGTTTTTAAAGAAAAAAAGTGCTTTTGACATGGTTTTGTAACATTTTTAATATATATTTGCAACCATAAAACCAACTCGATGAAACGAACCTTAATATTACCACTTTTATGCTTGCTTGCTGTGCTGAACCTTTCAGCCCAAACACCTATATATGATGTCACAGCCTATGGTGCCTGCGGCGATGGTAAGACCAACGACGCGGCGGCCATCCAGCGCGCCATCGACCAGTGTTGTGCCGATGGAGGCGGCCAGGTGTATTTTCCCAGGAACCACACTTTCTTGGCAGGCCCCGTTGAGCTGAAATCGAACGTCGAACTGGTGCTCGACGCCACGGCCACGCTCAAGGCCCATCCCGACGAGAGTCTTTACCGCCTCAGCGCCTTCGGCAAAAACGAGGGCGAGGGCATGCTCTGGCTCTGGGCCAAGAATTGCCGCAACCTCTCTTTCTCGGGCAGGGGAACCATCGATGGCAACGGAGTGGCTTTCATGGGGGCTGAGCTCAGCGACTCCTACGAGTTGAAACCCGTTACAACGTTCGATCCGCGCCCCCATGTGCTCACGCTTTACGGCTGTAAGCAGGTCAACCTGCGCGACATCACCGTTCGCGAGGGAGCCTATTGGACCGTGCATTTCGTGGGATGCGACGATGTGGTGGTCGACGGCATCAACCTGCTCAACAACCTGAAGATACGCAATGGCGACGGCATCGACATCGACCATTCGCGCAATGTGCGCATCTCCAACTGCCATATCACCTCGGGCGACGACTGCATCTGCCTGAAAAACCGACGCGAGTTTGCCGAGTATGGCTCCTGCCACGACATCACCGTCACCAACTGCACCATGACCTCGCGCTCGTGCGCCGTGAAGATTGGGTCGGAGAACATGGACTCTATATATAATGTAACCATCGCCAACTGCATCATCAGCGCCAGCAACCGAGGCCTGGGCATACAGAACCGCGATGAGGGAACCATCACCGACGTGTCGTTCTCCAACATCATCATGGACTGCCGCCTGTGGTCCGACGTGTGGTGGGGCAAGGCCGAACCCATCTACGTCACCTCCTATCCGCGTGCCGACGGTAACAACAAGGATGCCAACTGGCGGTTCCCCAAGGGCCAGACCCACGGCCGCTCGGGCGAGGTGAGCCGCATTTTCTTCACCGACATCTTCGCCACCTCTGAGAATGGATGCTTCATCGGCGGCGACACCGATACGAAGGTCAATAACATTACGCTCAACCGCGTGCACCTCAACCTGCGCCCGCAGACCCCTTACAAGGGCGGCGTGTACGACAAGCGCCCCTGCCGCGACGAGGGATTCGTGCGCGACAAGGTGTATGGCCTCTATGTGGAGAAGGCCTCCGCCGTAACCGTCGATGGCCTCACCGTGCAAGCGGCGTCCGGCATCGACTACGGAGGCGAACGCAATGAAGCCACTATAAGAACTATCACACATTTTATAAACTAATCAACTGAACGCTTATGAAAAAAGGTAAGAAACAATTGAAGGTTAGATTGCAGCGCCCGTTGCTATCAGCCGCTTTGTTGCTTTGCGGAGCCACGGCCATGGCACAAGGTCTTAGGACAGGTGTCATCACCGATGCCAATGGCGAACCGCTCGTTGGCGTGAGTGTCTTGGAACAAGGCACCCAAAACGGAACCACGACCGACGCCAATGGTCGTTACCGTCTGACAACCACAAAGGCAAACGCCAAGTTGCGTGTGTCCTACACGGGCTATGAGGCACAGATCATCAGTCCCGGACAGAATGCCCAGATGAAGGAGTCGAACGAAACGCTCAACGAACTGGTGGTTGTGGGTTACGGCACCATGCGCCGTAAGGATGTTACTTCATCGATCACCACGGTCAATGCCAAGGACCTCAATCAGGGCGTGTTCACCGACCCCGCACAGTTGTTGCAGGGCAAGGTGCCCGGACTCTTTGTTACCTCTACCGGCGACCCCAACGGCTCACCCAGCATCTCGCTGCGTGGTGCCTCATCGCTCCGCTCGGGCGAGGCCATGCAGCCCTACTATGTCATCGACGGCATTCCCGGTGTGGACATCTCCATGGTGGCCTCCGACGACATCGAGTCGATCGATGTGCTGCGCGACGCCACCGCAACCGCCATCTATGGTTCGAAGGCCGCCAATGGTGTCATCATCATCACCACGAAGAAAGGAAAGGCTGGACGTACCAACGTTAGCTATAACGGATATGTAGGCTTCGACCGCGTGGCCAAGACGCTCGACATGATGAGTGCCAGCGGCCTTAAGGCCCTGAGCCAGGAAACGGGTGTTGCCGTCGACGACAACGGTGGCGATGTGGATTGGCAGAAGGAAGTGCTCCGCACGGGTGTCAGCCACAACCACAACCTCAGCATCAACGGTGGCAACGACAAGACCAAGTATATGGCCAGCGTTAGTTACCACAACCGCCAGGGTGTGGTCAAGGGCAGCGACATGAGCCGCCTGAACGTGCGCTCGTTGCTGAGCACATCGGTGCTCAAGGACCACCTCGACCTCTCTGTGGGTGCCAACATGATGTATGGCGAGTATGCCGGTGTGGCCATGGACAACGAGGGCGCATCGGTCATGGATGCCATGAACTATTTCTCACCCCTCAATCCCGTAGATTGGGCCGGCAAGGACAAGAACTACAACCCCTTGCGCATGATCGACGAGGACACCAGCGAGAACTCCTGGAAGCGCCAGCAGTTCACCGCCAAGGCCACTCTCCACATCATCGATGGCCTCGACCTCAACGCCAACTACTCGTATGGCAACCGTCAGCGCACATCAAGCAGCTACCACTCAACCCTGTCGGAGATCACCGCAGGCCAGCACGGACAGGCCAACCGCAACACCTACATGGGACACGAGAGCACCTTCGAGGGCTACGCCAATTTCAGCCACACCTTTAATAAGGTGCATAGCCTCTCGCTCATGGCCGGTTACTCATGGGAGGAGCGCGTAAATAACGATGGCTTCGGACTGACCGTTCACAATTTCTTCGACGATTATGTGAAGTGGAACAACCTCACTTACGCCAGCATCATCGACGGCATTTCAGGCGTGTCGAGCGGTGTGAAGGAAACGGTTCGCAACATTTCGTTCTATGGCCGTGTCAACTATTCGTATAATGGTCGCTATATGCTCCAGGCCACCGTCCGTCGCGACGGTTCATCGGTGTTTGGCAGCAACAACCGTTGGGGTACCTTCCCCTCAGTTAGCGCCGCATGGAACATCACCGAGGAGCCCTTCATGAAGAACCAGAACCTGTTCTCCAACTTGAAGCTGCGTGTGGGTTACGGTGTTAGTGGTAACTCACTGGGATTTGGTGCTTACACAGCGTTGGCTACTTATACCGGAATAGGTTACTTCGATTATGTCACTTCAGATGGCCAAACGAATACTTACCGAACGCTCTATTTCTCCAAGAACCCCAACCCCGACCTGAAGTGGGAGTCGACGGGCATGTTCAACATCGGTCTCGATTACGCCTTCCTCAATGGCCGCATCAACGGAACCATCGAGTTCTACAACAAGAAGACCTGGGATCTCATTTGGAACTATCCGGTCTATTCAGGAACCATTTCTTATGGACAATTCGACGCCAACGTGGGTGAGATTACCAACCGCGGTGTGGAGTTCACCATCAACGCCGATGTTATCCAGACAAAGGACTTCCGTTGGAACACCTCGCTCAACCTCTCGCACAACATGAACCGTGTGGACAAGCTCTCCAACGAGATCTATCACACCGACAGGTTCACGCAGGGCGACCCCATGGTGGCTGGTGTGTCTAACAATGGTTACACACAGCGTATCCTCGAGGGCGAGCCTCTCGGAACGTTCTACACGTTTGAGTTTGCTGGCTTCAACGACCTCGGACAGTCAACCTACTATGTCCACGACGAGAATGGCGCCCGCACAGGCGAGGTTACGACCGCTCCCGACGACAGCCGCGACCGTGTTATCACGGGCAATGCACAGCCCAAGCTCAACCTCGGATGGAACAACACCGTGAGCTACAAGAACTGGTACCTCACCGCTTTCTTCACCGGTGTGTTTGGCAATAAGATCTACGATGGCACACGCGCCAGCTACATGGCCGCCTCTAACCTGGCTTCTGCCAGCGGCACCAAGAACGTGCTTGCCGACTTTGCCACAGAGCAGGTGGTGAAACTCAGCGATGGCAGCAAGGTGATCAACACCAGCCCCAACTATCCCTCTGACCGATGGATCGAAAACGGCAGCTACCTCCGCTTGAAGACCTTGTCGCTCGGCTACACCTTCCGCAACTGCTTCGACGGTTGGATCAACAGCGCCACGCTCTATTTCACGGCCAACAATGTCTTTACCATCACCAGTTACAAGGGCCTCGACCCAGAGGTCAACATGGGTGGTCTCTCACCTGGAGTGGACTATCGTTGGAGCGTTTATCCCCACACACGCACTTACATGATTGGTGTGAAAGTAAACTTTTAAGTTTTAAACCATAAAAAAGACTTTCAATATGAAAAAAAGCATATTGTTCATCTGTGCGGCCAGCATGTTGGGATTGACCACGGGCTGCACGGACCTGGATGTCAAGGTTGACTCCATGTACACGGAGTATCCGTCTTCCGAAATAGCGCAGGAAGCCAAGTTGTCCAATATCTATTTCCAGTTGTTGGGCACCTATGGGCGTCGTTACATGGAAGCCCAGGCCTTGGCAAGTGATGAATGGGTAGGCATCAGCTTCGACGGCGACTATTACGACTCGGGTACATACGCCCACGCGTGCCAGCACAACTTCTCGCCCGACGATGCATCTATCGGTTGGTATGAGGATGTGGCATCAGGTATCACCAAGGCCAACGAGGCCATCCGCGACATGGGTGGCAACAGCGGTGGCGCTGGTGTGGCTTCGGCCCGTGCCATCCGCGCCTTCTTCCACTTCATCCTGATGGATAGCTATGGCGATGTGCCTATCATCGACTCAGTGGCCAGCCTGACTGACCAGATCCAACGACAGCCGCGCGCAGAGGTGGCACGTTTCATTGCCAACGAGTTGGAGAGCGTCATCCCCAATCTGACCACAAACGTAACAGCCAACACTTACGGTAAGCCTACCCGCTGGATGGCTGAGGCTTTGCTCGCCAAGCTCTATCTCAACTGGCCGGTTTACACGGCTGCCAGTGTCGACGCTTACGATGCTGCCAGCTATTCCAACGATAAGTTGAACCGCGTGGTGGAGCTGTGCGACGATATCATCCAGAGTGGCAAGTTCGACCTCACCGATTCGTACCTCTCAAAGTTCTACCCCAACAACGGTCCGCAGATCAAGGACTTCATCTACGCCATGCCTTACGATGCCATTAAGCAAACGGGCATGCAGTATGGCCGCCCCCGCACATGGCGTAAGGCCAACGACGCTGGTGGCAGCTACTATGGCACCAAGCTCTCGAAGTCGGTTGGTGGCAACTTCTCCATCACGCCGGAGATGTCGGATCTGCTCATGGGCCTGAACCAGGACGACCGCCAAGGACACGTTCTCGCAGGAACCATCTACGTCTACGATCCTGTCACTTACAAGAAGACCTCTACGCCTTGGACCTACAAGGACCACACCATCACCTTGTCAAAGACCATCACGCTGAAGGAGAATGGCGAGGATGAGCTCAATGTGGGCAACGACGAGAACGGTTACAACCAAGGCTACAAGTCGGTGAAGTGGATCGTTTCGGACGCCGACTTCAAGAATGGACGTAACCAAGGCAACGACGTGCCTATCTTCCGTTTCGCCGATGTCATCCTGATGAAGGCTGAGGCCATCACCCGTGGTGCCACGGCTACCAACGGCGACACGCCCCAGAGCCTGTTCAACCAGATCCGTTCGTATGTGCACGCTCCCCAGATCGACCACAACCCATCGCTCGAGGAGATCTATAATGAGCGCGGACGTGAGTTCTTCGACGAGAACTGGCGTCGTAACGACATGATCCGTTTCGGTCATTTCGAGGACGAGTATGGCTTCCACAAGAGAAGCTACAAGAACGCTTCCTTCGACAAGACCCGCCGTGTGTTCCCCATCCCGACTTCTGTCTTGAACAAGACCGGTTGGAGCCAGAACGCCGGTTATAACCACTAATAGATGAAGTCTCCCCCTGATCGGGACGCCATACCTTAGGCCGTGGCGTCCCATCAGTGGGAGATTTATGCTTTTTTAGAAGCCTTTTCCATGGGCTGCTCTGACACCAGCCGTCGCTTTCCCTGACCTTTTCCATGGGCTGCTCTGACACCAGCCATTGCTTTCCCTGACCTTTTCCATGGGCAGCTCTGACACCAGCCGTCGCTTTCCCGGAGTTTTGGTCGTGGCGTCCCGTGGATGCTTCTTCGTTTTATAGTATTGCTTTTCTTTGTTTTCATGATGCGCACACTGCTCTTACTGATCCTCTTTTTGACGCAAATGCCAGTCTGGGCCGATCATCGAGACTTGGCCGGTTGGGTCGATCCCCGCATAGGAAGCGTGGGGTTGGGCCGTACGTTTGTAGGACCGTCCATGCCTTTTGGCATGGTGAAGCCGGGCCCCGATTGCCTGTCGATGCCCAACGCCGGATGGGCGCCCATGCCCGAGCCCGTGAAAGGGTTCTCGCAGACACACGTCAGCGGCACCGGAGGCGGACAAAAGTATGGCAACGTGCTCATCCAACCCATTCTGCTTACCGACACCCCCACCCATACGCCCCTGCTGATGCCCAACAACCGCGTGTGGCATCAGCCCGTCTACGTCCAGCGGCGCACGGCCGAAGACTTCTCGCTGGGCTATTACCGTTGCTCGTTCAGCAACGGAATCACGACCGAAATAACCACCTCTGAGCGCTGTGCCCTCTATCGCCTGCGCCATGCCGATGGCCTTTTTGTCGACGTGGCCTCATTCCTTGGCATGGATTCCATCCCCAACAAGCGCGAGGCGCAGCAGTTTGTGGGATCCTCCATCCACCTTGTCAACGCCCATGAGCTGCGGGGCCACACCACCGTTCGCGGTGGATGGAACAACGGCGGGCCCTACACCGTTTACTTCTGCCTGCGGAGCGAGGTGCCCTTCGCCGCGACGGAGGTCCATGATAGCTTGTCGGCCAAGCTCCTTTTCCGCACCCATCCTACCTCCATGGCTCCCGATTCGGTGGTGTTGGTCAAGGTGGGCGTGTCGTATGTGTCGGAACTTCAGGCCCAGCGCAATGTGTGTGGCAACGACTTCGACACCCAGCTCGACTCCCTTCGCGCCACATGGGCTGCCTTGTTGGGGCGCGTGCCTTACCAGGGAACGCCCAAGGAGCGGCGCATGTTCTACACAGCCCTTTACCACACCCTTCTCATGCCCATCGACAAGACAGGTGAGGAACCGGCCGCTTACCGTCGCCCGATGGCGTCGACGGCGCCGCCGGCCGACCGCCAACTGCCCTATTACGACGATTATTATGCCTTGTGGGACACCTACCGCACGTCGTTCCCGCTGCTCATGGAGTACTATCCCGAGCGTGCCACCGACATGGTCAACGCCCTGCTCAACATCTATCTCCATGAGGGCTACATGCCCGACGCGCGCAGTGGCGATTGCAACGGGCGCACGCAGGGAGGATCGCATGGCGAGGTAGTGATGGCCGAGGCTTTCGCACGCGGCCTGAAAGGCGTCGATTATGAGTTGGCGTTGCAAGCCATGCTGAAAGATGCCGAGGTGTCCCCCGCCGACCATGAGAAGGAGGGGCGTGGCGGACTCGAAGAGTATAACCGACTGGGGTACATTCCCTATGGCATTCCACGCGCCGGAACACGAACCGTGGAGTATAGCTACGACGATTGGTGCATCGCGCAGGTGGCGTGTGGCTTGGGCCGCGACGACCTCTACCGGAAATACCTCCAGCGGTCGCGCAACTGGCGCAACCTATGGCGCGCCGACTACGAATGGCAGGGCATGCGCGGCTTTATCATGCCACGCGACGCCAACGGGCAGTGGCTCGACTCGGTGGTGTGGGGCCAATCGGCCGTTTACCATCCCACCATCGCCTATCGCCCCGACACCAAGGTGGCGCCCTGGTACATTCCCTGGTGGAACACGTTCTTCTATGAGGCGCTGTCGGCCGAATACTCGCTCAGCGTGCCTCACGACGTGCCCGGACTGGTAGAGCTCTGCGGTGGCGACTCGGCCTTCCGCCGCCGTCTCGACATCTTTTTTGAACAGGGACATTACAACGTGGCCAACGAGCCTTCGTTTCTCACGCCTTACCTCTACCATTACATCGGACGGCCCGACCTCAGCGCCCAGCGCGTGAGCCAGATCGTGCGCGACAACTACTCTGACGCGCCCGACGGACTGCCCGGCAACGATGATGGCGGAGCCATGTCGTCGTGGCTCGTGTGGGCTCTTCTGGGCCGCTATCCCGTGGCGGGGCAGGCCACGTGGCTCCACATACCGCCCGTGCGCATCCCTGAGGAGGCGAAGGCCGCACCCACGGCTCACCTGTCGCCCTCGCAAAAGGCGTATCCCATGCCTGGTGGCAACCCCATGCTAACCGCCCGCTTCGTGCTCAATCGGCAGTATCGCAACTGGCCGTTGGCGTGGACCTTGGAGACCGACACGCTTCGCATGGTGTGTCATGGAAACGAGTATCGCATACCGTTGTCGGTGGTCGAGGGAGCCGACGCATTTTGTTGGGACAGTCCGCAATGGACGGGGCGCAGCTACGCCTGCCACGGCACCTTCCTCTTCATCTCACGCGCGGCCCTTCGGCAGTTGCTGCGTCGCCATCGGTTTGTTTACGACGGACTGACGTGGCGCGAGGTGGAACGGCGGAAAGGGGTCGTGCACGTGCGAGCCGATGTGGATGGCACGGAGATGTGGATAGCCACCGATAGGCCACTGCCCTTCGTAATCAAGATGATGAATAACAAATTAGGAATAGACTGGACATTGGAATGAAGAAAACACTATTGACTTGTGCGCTGTTCTTCATGGCGCTCTTCGCCACCGCCCAACCCACTTGGGAGCAGTTGGGTGGTGTTTACTATGCTTATCCCGAACGGTCGGGTGCCGATTTCCGTGTGCCCGAGGGGTTTCAGCCGTTCTACATCAGCCATTACGGCCGTCATGGGTCGCGCTGGCTGACGAGCGACAGTCGCTATGAGTGGGTGAACAGTCAGTTTGCCGACAAGCGAAACCTCACGCCGCTGGGACGCGAGGTGGCCAAACGGTTGCGTAAGATATGGCGTAACGCGAAGGGAAACGGTGGAAAGCTCACACCGTTGGGCGCCAGGCAGCACAGTGGCATTGCCTACCGCATGGCGCAAGCCTACCCGTCGGTGTTTGCCAACAGGCCCGTCGTGAGGGCCTGCAGCAGCACGTCGGATCGCTGCCGAAAGAGTATGGAGGCGGCTTTCCGCACCTTCCTGGCGCTCCCCAATGGCTTCCTGGTGGTCTGTAAGACCGATTCGGCTGACATGGCGTGGATAGCCTACAACTCGCCCGAGGAGCAACGGCTTACGGCGGCTACCAAGGTGGTGGCCCGTGTTACGCCCGACCGATTCCTAAAGGCGCTGTTTCGAGACCCAGCCAAGGTGGCCGATGGGCTCCATCTCATGAGCGAACTCTTCACCATTGCCACCGATATGCAAGATGTGGAAATGCCCATCGGTTTCCAGGATGTGTTCACACGTCAGGAGGCTGAGGCGTTCTACGAGCAAAACAACCGTCGGATGTGGATATGCAATGGTCCTTGCGCCTTGAACAACGGCATTCCGGCGAGGAGCGCCATCGGCCTGTGGCAACACATCAAGGCCGATGCCGACTCGGCCATTGCTCGCGGACAGCGTGGCGCCGACCTGCGCTTTGGCCACGACACCAACCTCTACCGCCTGCTCACGCTGCTCAGGCTGAGCGGTGCGAAAAACCGGCCGGCCGACGGTGTGGACCGCATGGATAGCGTTGTTCCCATGGCGGCCAACCTGCAAATGGTGTTTATGAGGAGCCAAAAGGAACCGGGTGTCTTCGTGGCGTTTCTCCACAATGAGCGCCCGGTGTATGCCGTGGGCTGCCCGTCGGTGAGCGCCAGTGACTACATCTATGCGTGGGACTCGGTGAAGGTGTTCATGAACCGGCGATTGGCGGAGTTGGAACGCTTGCGCATGTTGTCGGAAATCAATACCCAGGTGGGTACCGACCGAGCCGTTACGCGATCGAAAGGCATCTACGGCAAGGGATCGGAGGAGCACGGACAGACGCTGCCGGCTGTGCTGGTGCCCCACGGACAAAACTTCTGGACACCGCAAACGCGTGCCACAGAGCGCAAATGTGTGGCGCCATATTATTATCCCGACAGTTTGTTGCAGGGCATTCGCTGCAGTCATTGGTTGGTGGGCGGATGCACGCAGGACTATGGGTCGTTTACCATCACGGCGCAGGGCGAGGGCCCAGTGCGCCTGGGGGTGGAGGAGGGCGCCACGCCCTTCGACCATGCCGATGAACTGAGCCATCCCCATTACTATGGCGTCCGACTGCCGCGTGAGCGTCTGCGCGTCGAACTGACGGCCTTGTCGCACGCGGCTTTGCTGCGCATCACGCCCGAGGTGGATGGCGAGGTGCACATCGTGGTGCGACCCAACAGCGACGAGCGTGAGGGTACGGTGCTGCTCGATACCTTGCGCCAGCGTGTCTACGCTTCCAATCCGGTTCACCGCATCTACCAAGGGTGGGGCGAAGGGGCTGGTTTCGCCGGGCACCTGTCGTTGGAATATACCGATCCTCTCGTGCGTTCGGGTGTCAACGACTCGGTGGTTTGGCTCACCTTTCAGGGCAAGGCCCACCAACCCATCGTGCTGACCGCAGCCACTTCGTTCACCAGTAGGGAGCAGGCCGACCACAACCGCATGGCCGAGACCAATGGCCTCGACTTCGGAGGAATGATGGTTGCCAACGCCAATCGGTGGGACAAGCGCTTCGCGAGGGTCGACGCCGCCGATGCCGACACGGCCAAGGTGAGGCAGTTTTATGGTGCGCTTTACCGCGCGAGTTTCCTTCCGCGCGAGTTTAGCGATGTGGCCAATGCCCAAGGCATGCGCCTTTGTCCCCGCTTTGCCGATGGCAGGGTGGAGGCCAATGAGCCACAGACGATGTATATGGACTTCAGCATGTGGGACATCTACCGCGCTGAGATGCCGCTTCTCTTGCTGATGGACACTGCGCTGACGGCCAACATGATGCAGAGTCTCTGCCGAATGTATCGGGCGGGCGGATGGATGCCCATCTTCCCTTGTTGGAACGCGTACACGGCGGCGATGATAGGCGACCATGCGGCGGCGGTGTTGGCCGATGCGGCGGTGAAGGGGGTGAGGGGATTCGACCTTCCTACGGCCTACGAGGGGGTGCGAAAGAACGCCTTTGACACGCCGGCGGACCTTGCCGTTTATCGCGATGGCATGGGCCGCCGTGCGCTGACCAGTTATCTGCGCTATGGCTATGTGCCGTTGGAGGATAGTGTGCCCGATGCTTTTCACACACGCGAGCAGGTGAGCCGCACACTGGAATATGCCTACGACGACTTCTGTGCGGCGCAACTGGCCAAACTCGTGGGGAACGAGGCCGACGCCAAACGGCTCATGGAGCGGTCGCACAACTGGCAGCATGTGTTCAATCCCATAACCCGATGGGCCGATGGGCGCCATGCGCCCAAACGTGGCAAGAAGGCCGGCGGTGCCTTTCTCGGCAACACCGACTTGCTGGGCCGGGTGCCGTTTGTTACCGAAGGGGCGGTGGCCCACTATTCGTTTTATGTGCCCCACGATGTTTACGGACTGATGGAGGCTATGGGAGGACGCGACAGTTTGTCGGCTCGCCTCGACCGTCTGTTCGACCTTCGCCCTACGGCCACGGGCCAATGGGCGACGGGGCGCATGGCTTACTGGCATGGCAACGAGCCGTGCCACCACATTGCCTACCTGTACGCCTGGACGGGGGAGCCGTGGAAGACGCAACTTCTCGTGCACGACATCCTGCAAACTGAGTATCTCGATGAGCCGGGGGGATTGTCGGGCAACGACGATGCTGGGCAGATGAGCGCCTGGCAGGTGTTTGGCATGATGGGCTTTTATCCCGTTTGTCCCGCCACACCTTATTACATCATAGGGTCGCCATCGGTCAGCCGTGTCAGGCTGGGGCGTTTTGAAATGGTGGCGGAGGGCGTAAACGACAAGAATATATTCGTTCAGTCGGCCACATGGAATGGGCAGCCTTACAACCGCGCTTATATCACCCACGACATGATAGCGCATGGCGGACGACTCGTGCTCACCATGGGAAGCAAGCCCAACAAGGAGTGGGGGAGTGGCACCGCATCGCTGCCGCCCAACACCGCGCACTAATGCACCGCAAGAAACCCCACGTCGGTCATTAGATTGGGGTTAAAATCTAATGACCGATGTGGGCTAAAGCGTGACAAAGAAAAATGCCAGGCCGTCAATCGATGTTGACAGTCTGGCATTTTTCAATATGCGTCTTTGTTGGGTTTTACCAGTTTCGGCGCTATGGTTTTAGCGCTCCTTGCCAAAGATTCTCAGCAGATAAAGGAAGAGGTTGATGAAGTCGAGGTAGAGCGAGAGGGCGCCCATGAGCGCCATCTTCTGCGCTGTCTCGCCCATGTCGGTCTGCATGGCGAGCATCTGCTTGATCTTCTGAGAGTCCCAAGCGGTGAGGCCCACGAAGATCACTACGCCAGCATAGCTCAGCATGAGGTCGAGCATGCTGTTGTGGAGAAACAGGTTGACCACCGTGGCAAGGATGAGGCCGATGAGCGCCATGAAGAGAATGCCACCCAACTTGGATAGGTCGCGCTTCGTGGAGTAGCCGTAGAGGGCCGTTGCGGCGAAGGTGCCTGCGGTGATGAAGAACACACTGGCAATGGAGGTCAGCGTGTAGGCCAGGAAGATGGCCGACAGCGTGACGCCATTGATGGCCGAGTAGAGGATAAACAGTGTGGTGGCTGTGGTAAGCGACAGGTGGTTGATGCGTGCCGTGGTGTAGAACACCAGGCCCAGCTCGGCGAACAGCAGGATCCAAATGGCTGCGCGGTTCATGTAGATGAGCTGAAGCAATGCAGGACTGGTGGCCACGCCGTAGGCGCAGATGCCCGTGATGGCCAGAGCCAACGTCATCCATACATATACTTTACGCATCAGGGCGGGGAAGGCACTGCTCAGCGCTCCCTCTTGTCTGCGAACGATTTTCTCAAATTCTTGTATTTCCATGTCTTTTGGGTTTTGTGATTATTTGTAATTTGCAAATTTATGGCTTTACCTCATCAAAAGCAAGAACCGTGCCATTTTTTAATGTTTTTTGTGTTCTTATACAGTTCTTGTAACTGCTCTGCACCCTATAATCATGAGTAGTAACGATTTGCAGCAAATACGTAATTCTTCTGCCTCCTATTACATCATTGGCAGTTACACGCTCCGCCATGTGTCGGGATCGTCGCGAGTGTGGTGTGAGCGCCTCAAGGTCATCACCCTTCCTCGCCACCTGGTGGTCAACGCCAACGCCCCTCGCCCATAGGGCGCCACCTCCCATCACGGCTATTCACAACGCATCTCCATGTTGCCTTTCGCCTCCATACGCTCCGAAAAACGGTAACAATCTATAGCCAAATCTACACGTTTCTTTTCCACGACGCAAACATTTGCTGCAAATACGCCATTCTCAGCGTATTCTTGTAATAGTCTAACAATCAGCGTGTTGTGCTGTTTCTTTATGTTCGGCAGCTCCACATTCAACATTTTGTATTGCCGTTAGGCATCTTTCGCCCCTCGATACATGCCTAACCCCGCTGCGAAACCTGCCCAATCGAGGCACGGTTAGCCATCTTTCGCAACTCGATACATGCCCAACGCCAACCGCTGCTCTTATTTTCGCCACGTCCATCCCGCAAAAACGGCGTTTCCGCTCTCTGGTTCACGCAAAATCCCGACACAACTTTTTGACCATATTTTATAACAAAGTTTCTTCGCGGGAAATTTTCATTGGACCCGCTAAACGTTGTCGGTGTAGTGGAACTTTATAAGATCAGGTGAAAAGGAATAACATTCATGAAAAATGCGGAATGACAGAGGAAAATGAAAAAAATGATAGTTGTTAGTAGCAATAGAAGAAAAAAACAATCTAATCGTTTTATTAAGCCATATTTTTTTAATACCTTAGCACCCGAATTGAATGACAGTTTAATGGTGCACGTATCCTATGAACGAGGTGTTCTGAAGCCGTATCTATTGATGAAACCTTTTTCGTGACACTGTTTCTACCGCCAAATGTTCTATTGCAACACGACTGTAAATGAAACAAATATTATTCTTTATAATTGCATTAGTGGGATTGCTGTCTTGCACTGGGCAGCAATCTACAAACAAGATTTTGGGGCATGCCGATAGCATGCTTAATTCAAATGATGATTCTTGTTTGGCAGTGACGAGTTTATTGGATGGCCAACGACAGAATCTTCATCTGTATACAGAGGCGCAACGCATGAAATACGAACTTCTTTATGCAAAGGCAATGAACAAGGCCTATATTGACTTCACTTCAGATAGTGTTATGAAGAAAGTCGCTCTGTACTACGATAAGCACGGTAGCAAAAATGAACAAATGGAAGCCTACTACCTTTTAGGGTGCGTATACAGGGATTTGGGGGATGTTCCGAAGGCTATCGAGGTGTTGCATCATGCTTCTGAATGTGCCGACACGCTTGACGACAATTGCAACTTTTACACATTATGCCGAATCCACTCACAGCAGGCGGCGTTGTACCAAGAGCAGTGTTTGCCTCGAATAGCGCTGCAGAACTTTAACAAAGCCATTTCTTGGGCTTATAAGTCAAACGACACAATTGCTGCGCTATCATTATATGCGCAAATGTCCTTCCCTTACGCAATGTTGAACGACATTGATTCTGCAATAAGAATAAACGAACATGCATCAGAGGGGTTTCTTCAACAGGGAAAGCGACCAGAGGCTGCAATGACTATTGGGGGAAACATTCGCAATTACATCAAGAAAAACGAGATTTCAAAGGCTGCCAATGCCATCTGTGTTTACGAAAAGGAATCGGGAGTGTTTAAGAACGGTAATGTAGAAAGAGGTCGCGAGGTGTATTACGACTTAAAAGCGTCTTTTTTTCTAAAGACCAACCATGTCGATTCGGCCATTTATTATTTTCGGAAAGAAATGAGAGACGACCCTTCTTACAGTGGCAGGTCTTGTGGTTCCTATGGATTGGCACTTGCATACAACAAGCTTCATCAGACTGATTCTGTGGCAAAATATGCACTTCTTTCAACCGAATACTCTGATTCCGACTATAACCAAAAGAGTTCTGAAGAACTTGCAAGGATGAATGGGCTCTATAACTATAATAGCCATAAGGCCCTTGCTGTAAAGAAAGAGAAGGAGGCTACAAGGTTAAAGATAACATTGTGTGTCGTTGCACTCTTGTTCATCATACTTCTTTTGGGTGTTTACATTGTTTATCAGCACCACATGGCAAAGAGGCAGAAAGAAATGCAGATTGTGAAACGATTATATAACAGAACACTTAAGGATATTCGTACAGAAAAAGAAAATGTTGACAAACTTCGCAGAGAGAATCTGGAAGAATATAAGAAAGAAATAGAAAAGAGAGAACAAAAGATTGCTAAACTTTCTGTAATTGTAGATAAGTATGAGAGGGAGCTGAACGTGAAGAAGGATGCACGACGCAAGTTTGAGTTACGCAACTCTTCTATCTTTTTGACTTTCGATTTGCTTTGCAAACGAGGTGGTGTTCCTACCGAAGAACAATGGAAAGCGCTGACCGACGAGATGGAAACGAAAATACCTCTTTTCAAAGAAACAGTAAATCATTTTAAGGTGTTAAGCAAGACCGAGTACCGAATCTGCGTGTTGACAAGGTTTGGCTTTTCTCCATCCGATACCAATTGCCTACTTGGAGGGCAATTTAAGAACATTAGTGTAACTCGGAAGAGATTGCTGAAGAAAGTGTTTAACATTGATGGGACAGGAAAGGACTTTGACTCAATGATAAGTTCTATCTGAGTGATATCGCTTTGTAAGTTATGTGATAGCTAAAGTCTATAATGGATGATGGCATTTTAATATACTGATTTTCAGACATTTTCAGAGATGTTAGTTTTGTGTTAGTTTTTATTTTCGTTTCATTAGTTGGGTTTCCGTTGATTTATATAATTTTGCGATGATTATAAGATATTCCCCAAGCATCATGAAATAATGGTATTGGAGAAAACCTAATGAACAATATGAAACGCAATATGAAACACATCATTTTCCTCATCCTTCTTTTTGGGAGTTGCAGCAACC
>ERZ1026888.719-NODE-719-length-16934-cov-15.351561_pt1 | contig 16934 bp, 18 predicted proteins | sample MGYA00380174_ERZ1026888 | MGnify/ENA primary metagenome ERZ1026888 (study PRJEB33269, sample SAMEA4719810) | human gut metagenome | biome: human-associated habitat; feature: organic feature; material: feces | place: Cameroon | collected 2013-10 ...
TGCCCTTTGGGGAAGCACGGACAGCTATGCTATGGCATTCGCTGAATAGTTACTTTTTGGTTACATTAGCACAAAAAGATTTAAATATCTTCTTTTTGGTTGGAAGACCATTTTTCTTTTGTCCCGTTGCCTCTTCAATAAACTCTGTATAATCAGCCTTACATATTACTATTTTATATTCATCATCAGTCATTTTACAATAAGCGATAAGAAGGATACCCCTTTGTATTTCTGTTATCTGATGATATTTTTGTTCAGCCTCATTTTCCTTGGCAAGCAGTCTATTAGCAATAGCTAATGATTGAGCATCCCTGTCGTTATTCTCAATAACTTTTTCCAAAAGGGTTTTCATTGTTAGTTCATTTTCCTTGAACTCATATTCTCTCTCGCCTGCATTGTTGCTTACCTGCTCAATGATAGACATCACATAATCACGAACATTATCTTTGTCGGCTACATTTTCCTCTGTAACACAATTATTATCGTGATCTATTTTTATCAACTTTAGATATTCTATATTCATACTCTTTATAATATATATAAGGTACCATGTGGTACGTTATTAGAACCCCATTGCAGTATCGCTCTGCACTCTGCCGCCACTCGGATGGGATTATAAAAGCGTTAGATATAAAAGCTTCTCATTTTCGATATGCTTATACTGGACACATATAAATCAAAGAAACTGATTTATTTTAAATCTCCTGTTTTTTCGAAAGGCTTGGGATTCAATTCTTGCTCCAATATTTTGCAATCTACAAGAGTACGATAGAATCTATGGTACATCCAATGATAGATGAAACCTTCTTTTCCATCTAAGAAGCCAAGCTGAAAGATATAAGCATAAACAAACATCAACCAACAGCGAATGAACTTCGGGAATTTATAATACACGCCAAACTTCTTATTTCGTATATCAGCAATCTCTTTATCATTTGCATTTATGTTAGCATTCTTACCATTGATGTAATCAAAGTAATCCTGCATTTCACGTGTTGCATACCAATTAAGCTTATTGATCCAAAACGTCATGTCCTTAAAATCGTAATGCAAGAATTTCTCCTTACAATCCACAGCACTACCAGAAGACAGAATCGTATGTTCATCCATTTTTCTATCTTCAATGCGGGCCATACCTGTCTTAAAAAGCATCAACTTACGTTTTTGCGGACCTCCATGTTTCATTTCTCTACCCATGAAAAACAATGAAGCCTCCATAGTAAAGCCATTAACATTATCATTTTCATGCACTGATATTAATTTTTCAAGCTCACTACATAATGCTGGAGTTAATCGCTCATCAGCGTCAAGACGGAATGTCCATTTTGTGTTGATCTCTGTATTATCAAGACCCCAATTAAACTGACGTGCATAGTTTTCAAACTTGTGCTCATAAAAATCCGCACCATACTCCAAAGCTATTTCCTTTGTACGGTCATTACTGTAACTATCCACAATAACACATCGCTTGGCAAAACCTTTTACTGATTTTAAACAATCAGGTAGATTTATCTCTTCATTCTTTGTAAGAATGAGTATTGTTACATCTTGCATAATTCTCTTTATTATAATCCAAGATTAGTACTTAAATATTCCATTGTATGTTTTCTTTCTGCATTGATCACATCGAAAACCTTCTCATAATCTATATTAGCAGATAAACGTTCATAAAGATAATCCTTACCATTCGAAAAACTTCGATTCTGAAGTCCTAAACGATCCAGCAAGTCTTGAAGTTTCTCCTGATTGCCGTAAGAACTACCTTTACTCTCTCTAATCAAGGTAACAAATTTCTTTCTGTTTATAATTGAGAAAATTGTTCCATGGAAAGTATCTGTAATAACATAATCAGCGTGTCGATATAAGTTCAGACATTCAAATGGATTGAGTGAAAGATGCTCGTCACAAAAGTCCATTTGACCAGATACAGATATCAACTTCTTGCCAACACGTTTGGCAAAAGCTTTAATTTCTTGCGCCTCTTCTGGAGTAATTCTTGACCTGTAGGCATATACGATAATATAATCCTTTCTAATTTGCTCGTCCTTTATCGTAGGCATATAGTCATACATCAAAACTGGATCAAGATTAACATCAGGTTTATTGCCAAGAAGTTTCTCTACAACTGCACAGGAATTTCTGTCACGCACAGATATTGAATCAAAAGCAGTCAGGAAACCCTTCAGTTCCCCAACCTTGCCAAAGTCAACAAGCTTTTGATAAGTAGTATTACCAAAAGATGCAGCATAAGACAATAATTTCCTTGCATTATTATCTACACCAAAGATTTCTGGACTATATCCTACCTCAGGGTTTATCTGGGTACAATTGAACACTTCATCACTACCTATTATTAATGCATCGACAGATGTTCTATACTTCATCTTATCAGTAACCCCAAGATGTTGTGCAATTAACTTCTTGTATTCATCACGCTCTATTACTATCTGTCTATAGCTATCTGGCAAAAACATTCGCAACCACCTACACCGAATAAATAAGTTGATGAATGAATTACGAACTTTCAAAATATGATACTGTCTCTTATCTGCAGAGTTTCTAAACAGAGGCTTACCTACTTCATAATCAACAAATTCAACATGATGTCCAAGAGACTCTATCATCTTTTTCAAACCGTATGCCTGAAGGAAGGAACCCTTATTGCATACTCTTTGCATACTGATTATACCTACATTCATTATGTTTATCCAATTAAGTTATGAATTTTCTTCAATGTATCATATATACCAAGTGTTTCACTTAAAGAACTCAATCTTGCTTTAAGACTTCTATCAAGAAGATGCTGTAAACACTCTATATCCGTAAGGCTCATCGTATCATCCATAAAAGCCTTAATAACTTGATCTCTATTAATTGGTTTATTTGACACCTTAGTCAAATTATGATTTCTTGCAGCAGCCTCTTGCAATGACCTTCTTACATAGAAATTGTCATTATCAAGTGACTTCATTATTTCTCTTCCTTTATCAGTATTTACCAATAACAAGGAAACACCTTTTGTCATATCATACTTGAAAGGAACTCCTTGATGCCCAAGCCCCCAAAAGTCGCCAACTGTAAAATCGCCAACACGTGTAGCCCTTGTATAATGACATTGATAACATGACTGTCTGAATATTGCTGCTTTATCAAAAGCACTCATATAAAGTCCTTCTATACCTTTGATTTTTCGTAAATTACTCATAGTCGTAGAGATGGATGGGGATTCTCCCCATCCATCTCTACGACGGAACTCGTAATTCGCCACTCTTTCGTTCTCGGCGAAGCCGAGTCGATTTTCTAATTTAGCAATGTACCTCTTAAACAATGCATTAGAAGGTACTCCATGACAAACCAAATCCATTGTTACAAGATTATCATAATCCTTACCAAGGTAGGACAATAACCCCGAAATCTGGCATGGGGTACCAGAAAACAATACATATTTCCCTGCTAAAAGATTCTTCTTGGCGGATTTAAAAGTTAAGCCGATAGTACTTTGCATATACTTACTACCTCTTAGCTTATTAAGTCCCTCGATGTTATCAACCTCTATATGTTTACAATCCAAATGTTCATCGAGAAAAGCTCCATAAACGACACCTCCCTTTTCAAGAACAAATCTAGCTATTGAGGAGAATGCACCACCGCTGGAACTTACTTTTCTATCTGAAATATTCCACCCAGCATAAACGTCAACATCACCTTGATTATAATGATATTGATTTTGTATCTCTGGACAAGAACGTTCGCAAAGATGACAATCTATACACTTATCTCCATCAACTACAGGCTGAAGAAAACCCTCTTCATCAGTAATAAACTTGATTGCACCTTTAGCACATGCATTCATGCATGCCATACAACCTGTACAGCTTTCTGTTTTTGCAAGTTTTGGCATAATTATAAAGTATTCAATAGTTTTAAATAGTTTTTCTTAAATCTTTCAAAAGTAAAATTTTCTTCATAAATTCTTCTACTCTCATCACACATACGTCTGTAGTCTTCGGTACTAACATTAGGCAAACTGTTAAGTGTCCTAATTAAAGAATCCCAATCGTTTATAACCCATCCATTTTTGCCATCATGGCAAATCTCAGGGTTACCTCCAACACCACTGCATATAATAGGTATTCCTAACATAGATGCCTCTATGAGTGTTATCGGTAAACCTTCATGAACTGAGTAAAGGAGAACGTAGTCGCACTTTTGCATCAACTGCTTTACATCACTTCGAAATCCTAAAGCCTCAAATTGAGACTCTGCTTTACATAATTCACTCAGCTCGTCTAAATTAGGTCCATCACCAGCAAATAAGATTTTAATTCGCCTATCAAGTTTGCCATTCAACCGCTTTACTATCTCTATTTGCTGTTTTTGACTGTTAATGCGACCCGGAAGCAACAAGGTGATAATTTCTTTATTGTTAGCATGATGCGGTTCTGAGTATACATCTTGAACGCAGTTATAAATCTTATGAATATCTTTACTTGGCGCTTTAAATACCTTTATCAAATTCTCTATTCCTCTATCTGCAATGGCCACTATAGTCTTAGGAAGAATTGTTGACTTAACATGATCATAGAACAGATTGTGATGAATATATACAATTTTGATCTTTTGAAATAGGAAGAAGTTTAGTAACCTAAAAAACAACAGCAACCGACGTTCATGCACAATAACTATACTATTATAGAACATGAACGGATTATGAAAATGGATGTACTCCTCATAAGGAATATTATGATCCTTGTTGACTTCCTTATATGGTATTGTGCCAACAATCTTAGCTTCATAATCATCTCGTACTGCATGATGAATATCAAGCATTACTTTTTCTACACCTGTAACCTTGTACAGTTGTGTATCAATAGAAAACAGTTTCCTTTTCATTATTATTTGCGTTTTATTAACTCCCTATAGAAAATTTCTGCACATCTATAAGGATTGCCCACTTCTCCTTGCACAGCAAAATCCTCTATACAACAATTGCTATTAAGCTCTCGCAAATTCTTAGAAGAGAAGAATATTTTATTTTTAAATGGTAGGGCATCAAATTGTTTTATATGCTCAACAGTAGTGAGATTTTGCTCCATTCCTATTACAAATAATTTGTCAAAGTTCACACGTCGAGATCTACGATACCATTTATTAGCAGCTTCGCGTTCCGTATGATAATGTAAGAATTGAATCTCAACCTTTCCACCTAAAATTCCAATTGGATACCAATGAATCCATTTTTCTCTACGTTCATTAGCTAAAGGATAGCGGGACTGTTCCAGAAAATCAAGTTTTGCTTCCGTGAGATAATACTTTAAATTTGAAAGAAATTCCATGTAATCATCTGCAAAAAAGTATAACCCTAATGTTGGAGAGTTGTATTGCATATCCAAATCTTGCATAATGCGGCCAGCAAAGCAATTACTACTAATTATAGATGTATCAGATGTTATCATCTTCCGTATTTGTGGAAGATATGAAACACGCTTCTGATACAATTTTCTGTCATTTATTCTCTCTATAATCGCAAGATACCATGATATAGGAGGCATTAGCGAAAGAACATATTTAAGTCTTAGTTTCCCCCCCCACCTAAAATTTTATACAATAAACGACTGAGTTTAAGTTTTAGAGCGAGCGTAAACACAATCCACTTTAAAGGTAGCCTGTGGATTGGATAGTCCTTCATAAAAGCACATAGTTTTTCGTTATTACAGATTGCCTTTATGCCATCTAATGCTTGATTTTTTGTTGATTCAGGATTCCTTATCTCATTCATGATAGCTGACATTGAATAGAATATTGCTGTTCTGGCCAATCTCAAACGTAGCTCTTTCTTGTTTGATATTTTTACAGAAGTCTCCATCACATCCAACATTTTTAGTAATTTTTCCCAACGGTCTGGCCTATATGTATGTGTCAATGAAGCATTGTTCAAACAATAGTGATAGAATTGCCATGGAACTGTTTTTACCTTTTCTGCAAAATACAAAACATTCAAATTAAATAGAGAATCCTCTGATATATATTCCCTTTCAGACAAAAAATGTAATTTATATTTTTCTATTAGTTTTTTTCTATACAATCCTTTACAAGCACTGCATTGAAATTTCACGCCAGAAATATAAGAAGGCTCAGCTCCTACTATATCTAACCTAAGTTGTTCTATTTCATCCTTACCTTCATAAAGATGCTCAGGACGTAATACAACTCGAAAGCCAGGATATTCATCAACATTAAACTCAGAATATATAACATCAAGATTTTCTTTTATGCATTCATTATATAGGCGTTCCATCATATCACGTTCAAACCAATCATCTGAATCCAAGAACGCTACATATTCTCCATGGGCATATTGTAAACCTGTGTTACGAGCAAAACCCAACCCTTCATTTTCTTTTTTGTGAACAACAATAATACGAGAATCTTTCTTTGCCCATTCATCACATTTACAAGGAGTGTTATCTGGAGAAAGATCATCAACAAGAATAATCTCTATGTCTTTTAATGTTTGATCTACTATTGATTCCATACAACGGTCAATATATTTTTCGACCTTGAAACATGGAACTATTATTGATACTTTTGCCATAATTTAACGATTAAAACCAGCAGCCCTTAAAAACGATTCAAAACCATCAAAATTTGCTTTATGATGCTTTAAATAATGTTCATACATAGGACCACATTGCCTTTTAATAATTTTATTTAATTCTGGATAATTAGATATATTATTACCATCAACAAATAAAGGGAACTCTTCCCAAAAATCTGTTGTTATTGGTTGTCTTCCATACCTTTCGGTAATACTTCTCGCATAGTCTAAAACTTCTGTAATACGTTTTTCTGATAATAATCATTGTTCAATTATTATTATAAAAGTATTCACACTATGTTTAAAGAAGGCTATCATGCAGCCAATTTATAGTTTTAATTCGCTCATTTCTAAGAGAATCAAAAACAAATGTCTTTGAATAGTTTGGATTAATTTTATTTATATCGGTTCCTATTCTTACTATAGAACTGTCTGCACCTAACTTTTTTAATAATGAGCTTTGCCTATCATCACCTATTTCATTAGGCACAATGGATATTAAAGGAACACCAAAATTAATCGCAAAAGCAGTACCATGAAAACTACTCGTGATAACAAGATCGGCATTTGCAAACAAATCAATAAACTTTGAGATAGAAGAATTATTGGCATCTACAAATCTACAATTTAATCCAGCAAGCTCTCTATGGCCCTCTAAAACTATAACATCTGCATTCATTTTCTTCTTATAATGCTCTATCACTCTCAGTATATACGGGCGTGGTTCAAAGGCATAAGTCCACATATACAATAATATATATGGACGTTTTTTCTTAAACGAAGAACGTGTAATAAGTTTAAGCCATTGTTCTTTAGACAAAAGTAGTGTTGGATCTAAGGCTACTTTTACATTTTTATCAAGCTTCAGACAATCTGTGATTATTGAAACCCCATTGTCTTCACGTACCGATATAGCCTTAAACCTATTTAGTTCATCATGAAATAACCGTACATATTTTGATGGCATCTCTTTCATTGCAAAACTTGACGATAATGATATTTTCGTTTTATTATCTGAAACAAACTTTAGTAAAAAAGCAGGATCTGCAAAAAGAAAACGGGTATTCCAAACCTGATCACTTCCAACAATAAAAGCATCAAATGAAGACCAATCAAAATCAACAAGTTCTTGATACGTTTCAAATTGTTTTGAAAAATTAAGATTCTCTTTTCTAAATCTATGCAATTTAGCCGACTTAAGCCATGGAATTGTATTTAATTGCCATTCCTTAAACTTATTACGCTTTAACCCTTGCTTTTTGAAGAATTCATTGTTCCTATAATTATATCGTATGATAACACATTCATGTCCCATTTGTTCAAGAACCTTCTGGCTTGCAAAAGTTTGCAATACAGAACCATAATTTGGTACTTGATATATAGTAATCAGTCCTATTTTCATTTATAAAACTTCTTAAAATTGATTTTTATAACATTTATAATCCTTTGAATATTAAATACAACTTTAAAAGGTATTCCATTCAGTCCATATCCCTTTCTCAACACATACATTATCAATGGACTCATAGCCTTGGATTTTGAATTACTTTTCATCTGTCCTTCAGCAACTATATTCAATGGATGTTTTACTAATGTTACATTTTTCAGATTGTTTATTATCTTTTCACCCTTAGGTGTAAAACTAACTAAAGCACTAACACCTTTCTCTTCATCCTTATAGGCATCCCCCCAAAGATCACCTATTCGTATATCAGCAGAGGATTTATCATACTTGTATTTACATTGCTTTTCGCATTGTGGCCCTATACAAATATCACCCAAAAAGAGTTTGTAAAATAAATCACCTTGAGACATTCGGGATTGTACGAAAGTTTTTTTTCCCCTTATTAACAGATTATAACTATCATGCCAATCTACAGGTTTAGAGGTTTTGTCTCCTTCCATACCCATTAACCATGAGTCATGCCATCCATACTCAAACTTATTTCTCCACGAGGCATAAGTAATCTCTCCAATCTTAGGTTCCAACATCTTTATATAAGCTTTCCATGCATACATAGATGGGACACAATGACAGTAAAAATCCATTAGGATAAAATTGTCCTCACAACGGAATTTTCTTATCATTCGGCGGAATGAATCTATTTGGCAGGGTGTTCCCGTAATAAGATACTTCTGATCTTTTCGGTTGATTAGTTTGAAAGCCTCTTCAGTATAACTCTGAATATATTTACTACCTATAGATTGCACAAATTCTTCAACAGTGGTTGCTATATAATGTTCAGCCCTCTGTTCATTGACATTATAACGACATCCAACTGCTTGATAACCTTGTTCAATTAGTTGCTTACCAATCTCGAAACCAACGCCACCACTTGAACACTTTCTGCGGACTGCTTCATCATTACTCCATGCTGCCCAAGAATTCATTTTTACTTCTTCAGGTTTCAAGGCACGTTCTTTATGATTGAAAGCACACACATCAAGACATATTCCACACTCCGTACACTTCTCAAGCTCATCTATGCAAGGCTCATAGAAACCATTTTCATTTAAATGAATCGAAATAATCTTTCTCGGACAAGAAGCAGAACACACGCCACAACCATAACAATTATGTATTTCTGAGATATTTTTCATCTTCTTAGTTTCTTTATTATAGATTTGAAAAAAGTCGGATCATGAAAAAGTTTATAAAGAATTAATTTTATAAATGTCCATTTTCCAAAATCCCTAAGAATATTCTCTTTATTAAATCCAGGAAACTCTATCATATCAAACAATCCAACATCCCGTAAAAGAACATTTCTTCTTGTATTTGAATCAATAGCAAGATAATAATGATTTAAAGGACGTTTCTTGTTTGTTGTATTATTGGGATACTTTATGTAATAATAGAGCCTTTTTTTTATTATTTCAATTTTCGAAGCCTTTGAACCTGCATATTTTACGAACCACGCATCATTTGAAATTGGTATTTCTTCAAAACGTGCTGCAATATTAATTATAAACTGTTTGTTGAACATTTTATTCCATGGAACATTTGCTGCCATAGCAGCTCTTCGCACATCAAGTTTTGTCTTGCTACTTTCTATATACTTTTGGAAAATCTGTTCAATATAATTCTTTTCTTGTCTTTTTTGTGGTTGTTCAATATCATAATTCACATAAGCACTAAAAAAAACAATATCTGCATCAGTATTTATATACTCATCTAAAGAGGTAATGAAATTGTCTTCATAGTAGTCGTCGCTATCTGCAAACAACAACCACTTACCTTTTGCTATTTCTAAACCTACATTTCTTGCATGTCCAGCACCTTTAGATTCATCTGCAGGTATCAATACTACATGAACATCCGAACGAGACACATTTGGTTTCTTATCATTATCACTATTGTCATCAACAACAATAATTTCTATGTCCTCACGCTGAGGAATTGAATCCAACAAACGATTTAACTGTTTTGGGCAGTTATGATGAGGTATAATAAATGAATAGTTTATCATATATATATTTAATTATCGTTAAGCTGTTTACGCATATCCTGCATTATAACAGAATAGTGGAAACAAATAATCCACGAAAACCAAAGTGAATAAGTTCTCTGCCAAAAACATATCAGAATAAATATAAAAAATAATAGTGCAAACTTTTTATCCGTTGCATAAAACAAAGATAAAATATAGAAAAGAAAAACATACAATACACCCATTAAACCATGAAAAACCATAAAACGGTCAAGGCCAGCACCAATAGTCTCCCAATCTGCCAATCCATAAAATGCAGTTGGAGGATAACCATATAATATTAAATCCCAATTTCCCCACATTGCTTGAAAGAATTCCATCATAGCTTCCATATTACGATTATTACCAACAAAGCCCTTTTCTTCATCAAAAGCTAAACGACTTAAAATTTCGTTGTTAATAACATTGTCTCCATTATTATAGAAGAAACCAAATAAAACGAAAACCCAAAATAAAAAGACCAATTGAAATACCCTTTTTATATTAATATTTCCTTTATAATATTGTATCTCAAAGTATCCGATAAAAGCCAATACCCATCCAGCCAATGATAGAGACAACAAGACAGAGATTAATATTACCTCTACGTCTCTTCTCTTTAAATCAAATCTATTTACAAACAATAGGAATGCTCCCATCATACCAACATAACCTGGTTCGAGAAAAGGACCACCAAAACGGTGAATACTGGTCTCAAATCCGCCAATTTCTTTAACATAAAAAATATAGTTTAAAAAAGAGCCATATCTATCACCATTTGATAGTATTCCAAAATTAGGAATACTTACAAACATTGTTAAAACATAAAAGAAAATTGAAATGGTCATCAACCATGCATACCATTTTGTTATATTATTCATTACAAGCCCTTTATATTTATCCGCTAAGAATACTATACTAATAATTGGTATCAATTGCGGAGGAATCTGGGTAAAAAACTCTCTGAGACCAAATTCCGGATGAACCATATAGTATCCACCAAAAAAGGCGATACACAATACGCAATTCCTTAACGAACACGTCCATGGAACATTTAAGGAAAACTTACACAAAACCGCCAATACACCAAAAACAGTAAACGTTATTGATTTGTAAGCTCCCCATCCAATCCATAATTCCATAGAAAGAAGGAACAGGAAGAATATGAAAAACGAATATATATTAATTTTCTTTTCCATTATATAAATGTATTTTTTGTAAAAAAAATTTTTTTTCTTTTTTTGTAAGTCCTATTGTAAAATCTAAAACCAGTAAATATATAAGAGCTATTGATATATTTAATATTGGATGTATATCCATTCTATATAAATAAACTGGCATCATTAATAACAATATGCAAAATGATGGCATATATGATTTTTTGAACAAAATTCTATTTTCATAATTCAAAGTTTTATGTAAACACCATTGTGTGCACAATACAACAAATACTGAAAAAACAATATAAGTAACTAATAAGGAATATGCAGGATAACCAGCATTCAAAACAAAATAAGCAACAACTATTGAAAATAGTCGTAAGGTATTTATTAGAATCTGATACAAAGCAATCTTTCCACTGGCAAATATCAAATTATTCAATCCTGAATTAAAAGAAAGAACTATATTATCAATTACCAATAATACAGTGAATGTACTCGCAAATGGAGGAACATCCCCCAACCATATATGAAGTATCCATTCAGAAGCTACTAAAAAAGGGGTACCTATAAATAACATCAACATAAATGAACATTTAGTAGAAAAAATCAATAGTTCATTTGTTCTTTCAGTATCTCCTGCTGTATAACTTTTCGTTATCTGTGGTTGTATAGGCTGAGTAAGACTTGTAGCAAACATTGTAACATAATTACCCAAACTATTAGCAATACCTAATGCCGCATTCATAATTGTATTAAAAAACGCATTTACCAATAACGCAGCACCTTGTACTTTTGCAATACAGGCTACGGCTCCATAGGCGACCCAACCAGAAAAAGAGAAAATCTCTTTATAATAGCTCTTTTCTTTAACAAAATTCCATCGTATTATCTCAGGAAAACATTTCTTACTATACCACCAATAAACAAACAATGGAAGGGATGTTAGAATAGACATCGAAACAGTATAAATCTGTAGTTTATTATCATAGTGATTTACAAGTATATATGTTATCAGAAAAGACAGTAGATGCTTTATAACATCAACCATACTAAACACAAAGAATCTCTCTCTGGCTATCAATAAACCATTATAAGGAGTGGCAAGAGTTGATAATATAGAACTAACTATTGAAAAAGAAAATACAAAATAAGCATTTTCTATTAAACCCTCATAATTAATCTTAGTATCAATATACCAAAATCCTATAGGAAAAGCTATTAGTATCATTAACAAAGCGCATCCAATAAATATTATTAGATTTACATTGAATATTTTATTTATTTCCACATTATTACCTTTTCCAATAGCTACTGCCATAAATCGATTACAACTGTTCATCATAACGGAGTTAAACACACCTATAAATGAGATGATACTTCCTAAAATGGAAAACAGTCCATAATCAGTCACCCCTAATGCTAAAAGTGCATATCTGGTTGTCAATAATGCAAGTACGGTATTTATAGCCATTTTTGCATAATTGATAAGTGAATTTATCACTATCGCACGATTTGTATTTTCTTGCATATTTTTCTTTTGTTAGTACTCAATTAGGGCATAGCCCTTTGTATAGGCACTTTTACAATTGCCTATATATTGAGTTCTAGACATTTCCTCGCCAGGACATAGCTAAAGCGAGCTTTGTTCTGTTCATTTGGCTTGACGGAAACGCTGTTAAAAAATTTTACTTGTTTATTAACTATTACATACATTTTCTTCGCTCGACAATTTAAAAGCAAGCTTTCATTGTTCTCACTTATTGAAAATGTTGGCATATTGCCAATCCGATTTATTTCATGATTTTCGGCTGCACTCGGCATAGATCAAACAAGCTTGCTTTGCTTATCATTTATCGAAAATGTTCCAAATCTTCACTGCTGTACATAATTGTATGTTTTAAAATCAGCAGCGAAGAATGCTTACACTATATCTATTTTATTATCACTTTGGGTTTTAATAGAAACAAACATAACATTGATATTATGCATAAAGCAACTCCAACATGTTGACAGGAAATCATTATTTCCCCTATTTTAACAACTACATAATCTTTGATACTAAAGATGATCATTATTACTCCTAAAATAAAAATAAAAGCAAAACAACCACATTTCATTTTGGTATAAAAATATTCCGCTTTTGTTCCCAATGTATTTATAGTCTCAGATTGTCCTGTAGAATCAAAATCTTTTAATTTTGGCTTATTTTGCTGTTCTTTTCTATTTGGCCTTCTACGACCACCTCTTTTTCGTCTTTTATTATTACGTACCATTTTATTGGATATGAATATAGTTTTTAAGATATTTCTTTGAATTTTTCTGCTTTATTACACTTATCTTTTGGCAATCTGAAAATGAATCAGAAATACTAACGTCAATACGTAATGTTGCTTCTCTTGTTAATCCTACTATCCTTCCGTCTTTAGATTGCTTGGAAACGATTTTAGAATATGTGCTTATCAACTTTGCCATTTTGTATGCTCGCCTTTTAAATTGTTTATTGCTGGATATAATGTATCATTTGAAGTCTTATGTATAGAATATTTCTTTTTACCTCCATTCTCCGTTGGAATAAGCAAAAATGAATTTGTCTTTGCCAACAACAAATAATTGTAAGAATCATCACACTCTGTTGCATCAAACACACACAAAGAAGAGATTGGAGTCTCCTCATAATTTCTATAAATATTTGTAGTGTCAATAATTTCGCAAACCCATACGAATCTCGGCATTGCTGTACAACAAATAAGAATACGACTTTCTTTTGAGATTTTTGATTTTACAATGTAATCCTTAAAAAGTCTTGATGTTGTCAAATAGAGACGGATTTTTATATTTTCAGATTTGCTTTTAAACGTAAAGAACTGATCATATTCGTTTGCTATCTTTTCTAATGCTTCTATTGGCTTTACAGCCTCTGCGTCTAAATAGATTCTTTCGGAAAGAGGTACAATAAATGAAACTATTTCGTCGGAATAGACTATTTTTTTATATGGAAAATCATTATCATTCATTGTTATAAGTTGTGGATCATCAAAAGGGAACTTATTTTCTTTACCTATTATCAAAAAAGCATGTTTTTTTGTACATACAAAGACAGGAAAACCGGAATCGATATATGTCATTAAATGCTTTTTAAACTCGTCTGAATCGTAACATAAATTTTCATCTATACTATTACTATTCTCACAGTTGACGCTATTTGCATATATACGAACACTAAATCCATATGTATGGAGTAATTGTGATATTGTGTCAGGATTCAAGCCTCTTGATGGGTATTCTCTTTCCAAATTAGATTCTGATAAATATTTTGCTATATCAGAAGGAAGTAATCTTTTATACCTGTTATATTTTCGTGAAAAATAGTCCATCATAATAACTAATGAAGTTTCAGAACAAGAACCAACATCACCGTCTTGCCCACTAAAAGGGAAAGCAGAAGTTGTTAAACGCAATCCCATTATTGAGGATGTCCTTTCGCATAGACAACATGAGAAATTGTGTTCTTTATAAACCAATGGTGATATGAATGTATAACCAATAATTCTCTTAGGAGTAGGTCGCAAAACCACATACCCATAATACTTGTCCGTAGTATCTATTGAATAGAAATTCTCTTCTGAAACAGAACTATCAAAAAATGACAATCTGAAACAATATCTGCTATATTCTGCATGTTTATGAGAATAAAAAGCATAATACGAATCCCTATAAAATTCATCTACATATGGATATTCCAAACAACAAGTAATATCATCACGAAAACCTGTCATTAATCGTTTGAGGTCACTGTTGATCAAGTTCTGTGGAACATTAAGCTCATTTGACATCATATTAATGCAGTCTTCCGATATCATGTCTTTCTTTTTACCAAAGAAATAAGATATATTGTGAATAGGGAGACTTTCATTATCTTTATTCATCATTCTCGCTTTATTTTTACGTAACAGTTTTCGTTTAAGAAAACAAAACTTACTTAGGAAATAGTTTATCATACATTCGCAAAAGTCATTTGCCAGAACCATTTTGACCAGTAATGGCATATAATCCACTTTCAATAGGTAAATCTATAGTAAGATCATTTATACATCTTTTAGTTGATTCATTATCAATAAATGGAATTTTTCTACTTTTGTATTGCCTGTGATCTTAACTTATACCCAACAGTTCCTTCTATAATCTTCTCCTGTAGAGTTTTTATGTTCTCCTTCTTAGTAAGAGGGAGATCCAATTGCTTACAAATTGCCTCCAAATCAGCTTTTTTCAAATCAATTGAAGACATATAAGAATAGGCTTCTTCACGAGACAGCATGGAGTTGAGAAGTGAAATGGATTCTGAAACTACAACAGAATTATGCAGTATTGGTTCATCAGACTCTTTGGAAGTAGAAATGACGTTAATCTCTATTCGCTTCTTTCCATTCTCAATTTCTTTAACCACGGCTTGTGGCAAATTGTTCAAGAAATCAAGGAAACGTTCCATTTCCAAGACATAAAAATTGTTTCTACTCATAGTCTAACTTGTCTAACAGCTCATCCACAATACCATTGATACCGTCTATCACGTTAATACCAGAATTTTTCTTGCTGATTACAACTGGAACTCCATATTGAGCTGCATCAGCAAAAAGACTTTTATTCTCACGCAAGGTGTCCTCAAACACATCAAATCCCAATTGCTTTGTTTGAGCGATGAAAGGACGAAGAGCACTGATAGGCTTTTCACCGTAATACTGAACCATCGTAAACACGACACCCAGTATTTGAGGGGTTATTGGCTCATATTCATCCAAATCAGTATCCTCTATAGAAACATACTCATTATATTCCTTGACCAACTTATCCAAACTGTTCTTCAGATAGTCAATACCCATTGTTGACAGATAGTCTGGTTTGGCAGGAATCAGAATATAATCACTTGCAACAATCGCATTCTTGGTAACGATATTGAAGTTTGGAGGACAATCGATTAAAATTATATCATAAGCGTCATCTGGTAATTGGTTGATGCCATCCAACAGACGATGATGCACTTTGATGAATTGTTCCTTAGCTTGGGTCATGTTAGCTCCACCTAATTTTGTAGCCAACTCCAAATCCACATTTATCAATTCTAAGTGCGAAGAAACCAAATCTAGTTTACCTTTACCTTGCAGAGACTCCTTAACTGTTTGAGGAGTGATTATCAAGTCCTCAAACTTCTCTACTCTGACTTTCTTCGAATCAGAGAACCAATTTTTGATAGTATGTTTATCAGCCACTTTCTCTTTCCACTCATCCGGTTTCAAAAAGGAGAACGTTAAACTCGCTTGAGGGTCAAGGTCTATCATCAATACATTGTGACCAAGCTGTGCCAAGTCACCTGCTATGTTGGTTGTAAGGGTTGTTTTACCAACTCCTCCTTTATAGTTTATTATTGAAATTATATCCATCGTTATTTTGTGATTTTATGTTATACTTTTTACTTATTTTTCTTTTTAACAGAAAATCTTGTAATAATTCTTGTTGTGTCAGTGCTCAATTTAGGGCATAGCCCTTTGTATAGAAACTTTTGCAAGTGCCTACATATTGAGATGTTAAAAATTTCACTTGTTTATCAAGAATTTCATACATAATACTCGACACTGTTAAGATAACCTTTCATCGTTCGCACTTATCGAAAATGTTGGTATATTGTAACAGTTCTGTAGTATCAATCAT
>ERZ1026888.736-NODE-736-length-16691-cov-12.420594_pt1 | contig 16691 bp, 21 predicted proteins | sample MGYA00380174_ERZ1026888 | MGnify/ENA primary metagenome ERZ1026888 (study PRJEB33269, sample SAMEA4719810) | human gut metagenome | biome: human-associated habitat; feature: organic feature; material: feces | place: Cameroon | collected 2013-10 ...
TTTTAGAACAACAGGTATGACACTTTAGCACGTTAAAGTGTTAAACTTCACCGCGTTAAAGTGGTAACGTGATATTACAAAATTGTTAACAAAACATGAACTAAAAAATATCAAGAAAATTTCCACATGACATTAAAAAATATCACTAGACAAAATCTTGAGCCATGATATTATATAGACGTAACAAAGATAAGAACACCAAACACAAACAAAGAAAGTGAGGATTGCAACAATGACAGATGAACAGAAACAAGAAAAGAAAAGATTGATTGAAGAAGCAGGGCGATGTTTAAAAGATGGACGCACAATAAAAGGATGTAAAAGCGACATACTTAAAAAAGCAATGAGTCAGATTGCCGCAAACGCGGTGTTGATTGACATGTGTTATATAAACCATGTTATTGTATCTCAAATCTGTGATGGAGATTTTGAAAGTATACAAGATGATGTTGATGATATCATTGATAGAATGGCAATTTGTATGGCAATCATTAGTAAAAAAGGTGAGCAAATTGATGAAGTTTTAGCAGAACATCAAATAGATTATGCTATCAACTATACAATCTTTGAGCAAACAAGAGAAAGTGAGATTGAAAATGACAAAACCGATTAAACGTATCAACATTCCATCATCAACACGCATTAACTTTGTCGACAAACGCACAACTATAAAGGAGACTTTAAAAGATGGTACAATCAACCTTTACGACCTTAGCAATACCTTGTTGTGTGATGGCTACTATACTAACCAGATACGCGGAACTTTGCAAAGGGTGGAAACACAATCAGAAACTTACTACACTTTCACCTTTAACAATGGCGCGACAACTCACTATAGAAACTTCTACACGTTGCGCGGTAGAAGTTAAACATGGCATTTCATTATCTGGTTTGCCGCCGTAGCACGTTACACAATGTACTATAATATAAATGATCTTATTACATAAACATTACACTTCAAACTTATAACTGAAAAGGAGATTAAAAACTATGAAAAATTTTGAACTTGTAGCAGGTGACGAAAAATGTGTAAAGCTTGTAAAAATCAATGGAACTACCGCCCTTGCAAAAGACGCGAAACCATCTGGACAGCTTCTAGGAATCGTAAAGGGCACTGATGATGAAACAGGAAAAGAAACCTATTATTTGTGCATGATGACAGAAGAAGGTTTCGGTATCTATGCAACAGGTGTACAGCGTGAAATTGATAAAATCGCTGATTTGCTGACAGATGCAATTGCAGAGGGAAACGATTTTGAAATTCAGTGTACAACAGGCATTTCAAGAAAGTCCAACCAGACATTTTTCAAGATTATGGTAACAATGTTTTAACATTATAAACGGTCAATAGTGCGGTTGACTCAATAATATAAGAACGGAAATAATCAAGTTTGTTCAATTCGCAACATTAAAGGGACTAGCAATAGTCCCTTTTCTTAATTTTATAATTGTTAACAGTTTGTTCATAATTTATCTCACATTTGTTCACAATTACATGATACAATAAAAGAAAAATCAATAGAAAGCGAGGTAAACATATGTACTTAGAAAGTCAGTTATTACAGCTTCAACACGCAATCGTTTTGCAGTGCTTAAACGATATTCGCACACCACAAAAGCGTATCAAGTATTTCCGTGAGGTAAGAAAGTCACTTGAACTGTATGCACCATTGTATCATATGACGGCTAATGAAATGATTGAAAGTGCAATTGCAAGCGGCTACATTGAACCGTTAACAGAAAGTGAGGTAAAAGAGTATGGCAAGTAAACAGAAAGAGCGCGTGGGCGAAGTCCAACGCGCAAAAGGTGTTTTGTATGAAGTATCTAACGGAAACATTAAGTTACTCAAACAGCACTACACAAAACAAGAGCTTTTGTTACTACTTAGAACGTTAGGCAAAAGAGCACAGACAAGACTCAAAACTTTAAGCACATATTTTGATGAACGCGGTAAAAAATACACTGGTAAAATCAATCCAGTATATGACAGGTATAAGGGATATGACATAAGATATCAAGGTTTGTCAACACAAGCGTTATTTAAGAAAGTAAGAACCGCTGTTGACATTTTAAACGCAAAACAATCAACATATACTGGGTATGCAAAATTACAACATACATCATATGAAAAAATGATTGCAAGTCACCCAAAGCTCAAAAACATGACATTCGATGAATGGCAAGCTATGGTTGTTTACATGGGTGCTTGGCAATCAGCACATGAGGGTGAACAGTACGACAGCGAAACGTTGCTTTCAAATGCAAATTGGAACTTGCAAACAGGACAAGTAATGCCTGTCCAGTTCGAGAAAGTTGACCTTAACAAATGGTTTTTAGACGTCCAACGCGAAGGTTCATCAGGACAATGGTTAAAGCTTGATCAAGATTTTAACGACATTTAAAGAGGTGCGACAATGGCAAAACGAAAAGAAAAAATTTCATATTGTAAAAAGTTTCTTTGTTTTGACATTGAAACGACACACGAACACATATCAGACGATTGTGACATAATATACACATGGCATTGGTCGGTTATGGATAGCGACTATAACTATAATGTCTGTTCATCATGGTCAAATCTATACGACTATTTTCATAGTCAATATCAAACTTTCGCCACTCAAGGCGAAAACCGCTTGATCATCTATGTACATAACCTGTCCTATGAAATGGAAGCTATAATTAGAAATCTCGAAGGGCATACCATGACAGGCGGCTTTTATATGGACACTCACGAACCACTCTATCTCATCATTGACGATGTGCTAGAGTTCCGCTGTAGTTACAAGCTGACAAACAAAGGTCTTGCGGCATGTGGAGAAGACGTAGGACTTGAAAAGCTTGAAATGAACTATAAAGACATTGTAAAACCAGGCGAAACGTTGTCGCAAGACAAAGAAAAGTATACATACCGTGACGTTGAAATTATGGTAGCTAAGATACACCAACTCGAAGAACAGGAAAACAAACCGTTTTACGATTTCCCTTATACAAACACTGGTTTTCTCCGTGATGAGCTTCGCGCTATCATGAAAAAAGACTATAAGTGGATGAAAGCTTTTAAAAATACTCGACTTAACTATGAAAAGTATGTTATTTGTCGTAAAGCTTTCATGGGTGGCTACACTCACGCTAACTATATGTATGCAGGACAAATCATGGAAAATGTTGATTCTTATGATTTTGGTAGTGCTTACCCCTTCGCCATAGCAACAGAAAAGTTTCCATGTAGTCCACTCTTACCATTGAAAAATTGTAACATTTACGACTTAAAACGTTTATTAAACACAGACGACTATTTATTTATATGCACCATCACATGTAAAAATGTACGTGCACGTGGTACAATGACATACTTATCATCATCACATTGCGAGGTATCAAGCGATTGCGTACTAGACAATGGACGCATCTTCAAAGCTGACATGATAAAGACAACTTGCACTAGCCTTGACCTTGCTATCATACTACGCATGTACAAAATAGATGCAATCCGTGTGGATGAATGTTACTACTGTCGTGCCGACTATTTGCCGTCTGGTATCGTTTGCACTATGTTGAAGTACTATAACACAAAGCAAAGTCTAAAAGGTGTAGACGGTCAAGAATTAAACTACGCAAAAGCAAAAAACCGTGTAAATTCTTTTTATGGCATGTTTGTTCAAGACCCTATTCACGATGTTGTAACACTAGACGGTACAGAATGGAAACTTGAACACTGTGCTATAACAAACAAAGATGAAATCACAGCACAGCTTGACAAATTTTATAAATCTTTTAGAAGCTTTCTGCCATACCAGATAGGAGTTTTTATACCTGCATGGACACGTTACCATTTAATGAGAGACATAGTATCGAAGATTGACAGGAATGTTTTATACTGTGATACTGATAGTGCAAAAGTTATCAATCGTATAGAATGCCTGAATGTAATAAACGAATATAACGAATATGCAAAATACAAAGTGGAACTTGCAATAAAAAGATATGATCTTGATTATACTTTACCAGATTTGGGCATCTTCGATTGGGAAACAAAAAAGCGCGGTGCATGGGTGAAATTTAAGACTTTTGGCGCGAAAAAGTACATATATCAAGAAAAAGACGGTACATTATACATGACTGTTTCTGGACTTTCAAAGAAAGCCGTAAATTATCTTACATCCATAGAAGATTTTGAAGTTTTCACAACATTCGATAAAGATGTGTCGGGACGCACAATATCGCATCCGACTACAAACGCAATCGAAACTTATGACAATGGCGGCACGTGGATTGAAGATACCACCTATACGCTGTCAATATCGCCCGAATATGGCGCTTTGATTGGAATAGACGTTTATAGCATTAAACCGACTATAATTACAAAAGAGGGAAAGAAAGAAAACACAGATACAGATATAAGTAAACGTTTAGAAAAGTTTACGGTAAAAACGCGGCATTTATCGCCAATTATATTAGAAAAGATAGGAGAATGATAGCATATGGAAATTGAAAACTTGTATATAACAGTAGGTGACGAAACCTATATCAATATACCTGCACTCTACACTTTAAACGCTGATGTTTACATTGTATTTGGTGAACGTTCGGCAGGTAAAACTTATTCAGTATTCAAGGGACTGTTTGACGACTATAACGCAACAGGTGCGCAATTCGTTTACATGCGTACACGCGAAGATTATTTGATACGCGGTAGAGCGTGGGGCGCTGTTGCAAATATCAAGCCGTATGTTGAAAAAACATTATGGAAAGAAGAAGCAAATCTCAATTACTATAGTGGTGTTTATAGAAAGCAGGAGTTGGGACGTAACAACAAATGGATATATTCACCATGTGGCTATAGTTCATCTATTGCATCATGGATGAAATATAAAGGAAACGGATACGATTCTGTTAAAACTATATTTTTCGATGAATTTATCGAGGACGTTGACACGACTACAATTATACCACTTTCAAGAAACGAATTTTTGAAAGGCTATAGTCAACAGCTTTCAACTATAGTCCGTAGAAGGAAAGACGTGAAAATTGTAGCATGTGCAAACAGTATCAACCCCAAAAGTCCATTGTTTGATTATTATAACATAGATGCACGTAAACTGGAGCAGGGAAAAGTTTATATTTTTAATCGTAAGCTTGAAGAAGATACCTTGAAAATTTGCGTACTGTATACCGAACCGCCCAAAAAGGCACACGTATCAAAGCACCTAGCTGTTTATGAATCACAAACAAACGACATGACTATAAATGGTGCATGGCAAGAGGAAGTATATCCCGATATCTATAACCATTTATCATGGAAGTGGTACGCGGAACTCTCTAACAAAAGCAACAGAATCTATATATCAGACTTTGCAATAACTGTGATATATCCAACAAAACAGGGCGCTCCGCTAATTGTTGTAGACGGTAAATACAAAGCGAAAGCCACTATGCAAACAACCGAACTGTACTTGCCTATAGGACAGCGTTTAGTACAATGGCTTTTATACTACAAACGCACGTCACAAATCTGCGCAAGCTCAAAAGAAGCTAGCGAAAAATTTAACGACTTAATAAAGCGAGTGCTTATTGACAAAAACTAAACACATGATAAAATATAGTTGGGACTACTAGACAGACCGTGAAGAACGGAGTAGTTGCGCAAACTGTCAGCGCGGGCGTGGAGACACGCCCACCTTTTATAGAAAGTGAGGTGGCAAGATGGATATTAGCGCTGTTACACAGATGATTACAAGTGTCGGTTTTCCTATTTGCATGACGTTAATCTTATGTTACTATATCAAGTACCAGACGGACGTACATAAAGAGGAAACGAAAGAGCTGACAAATGCTATCAACTCTTTAAGGGAAATGATATCGGAAATCAAAACAAAGCTAGAGGGGGAAAAAGAAGTATGACATATTATGAGGTAATTAAGAAAGCATTATACATGTTTTATCATCGCGATGAATATGCTTATTTCTATGGTGCAAAAGGACAGGTGTTGACAGATGAAGTAATGAACACTTTAATTAGCCTCGAACCTGCCTATTTTGGAAAGTTTACGACTCAGCAACTCGAAGCTTATAAAGCGTTTTCGCGTGGTAAGATTGGTCTTGATTGTAGCGGTTTCGTTTCCGCTGTCGTAGGTGTTGAAAATTACAGCACAGGTCATTACCATGATGGTGCTGACAAAACAACTCCACTTTTAGGAACTGAAGGAAACGGTCTGTATACAACATTTGGCGGCACAGGAAAGCATGTAGGACTCGACATAGGCTATGGCTTTTTCTTACATATGCCGCGTATGGGTGAAACAATCAGTTTAGGACGTATCTGTGAATATGAATGGGAACACAGTTTCCATTTTGCAAATATTAACTATGAGGGGGCAAAAGCATGATTGACATTGATAAAATGGTAACGACATTATCGATTCCAGATGGTATGACGGTTGATGAAATGAGGCGAATTGTCGTTGACGTTCTCGACATGGCGAAAGCTTCAAATGAGGCAGAGAAAGCAATTTCAGACGAAAACGCTACACTTAAAACGGAAAACGACAGACTCAGCAAACAGAACTTAGAGCTGTTTAACCGTGTTACTACTTCCATTTCTCCATCCCCAACAAAGAAAGATGATGAGGAGAGGGAAAAAGAGGAAGTTACGACAGAAGATATTTTAAATTATTATAGCTAACGTTCCACGTGGAACAATTTAAAAATTAACGTTCCACGTTCCACGTGGAACATTCAGAAAGTGAGGTAGATTATATGGCAAACAGTAAAGCAGTATCAAGCGCACAGCGCGGAGTAAATCTTTTCAATGATGCAAGACGCAATTCTTCAAATGAGTACATGCGTGCAACAGGCGAAGTAACGGTAGCTACTTCAATTAGTCATGCAATGACACCAATTGTAAAGTATGCACCTTTTATGAATGAATTTCTGCACTATGTTGTAAACAAAATCGTCATTCAGTCAGTAGAAAGTAAGATGTATAACAATCAGTACTCAATGCTTAAAAAGGAAGGATTCCCACTAGGTACAGACCTTGAAATGAATTACGTCAACCCTGCATTAGGACGTGACTATGACATTAGTCTAGGTGCAACACTCTTAAACGTTACAAAGCCAGACGTTAAGACTTGTTACTTTAGACAGAATCGTAGACGACAGTTCCCTGTCACAATTCCGCGTGAACTAATGGAAGGTGCTTTTACTTCATGGGAACAGCTTGACAGCATGGTTAGCGGCATGGTTACAAGTCTTTTCTCAGGAAATGAGATTGAAGAAGAACATCTCATTAAGAAGTTGATTCAGACTTCTGTAAAAAATAGTGTTGTAGTCAAGAAGGAAATTACATGGGATGAAAACGACCCTGCAAACAGTTCTATTGAATTTATTAAAACAATTCAAAAAATCGCTCTTGATATCACACATGCAAGCTCCGATTTTAACAATTATCAGGCTTATGCAACTGCACAGGGAATTGTTGACGCGACTCCGGCTATTACATGGACACCATCTGACAGTCTGTATCTGTTTGTGAGAAGTGACGTTTTAGTTAACTGCAACGTTGAAACACTAGCAGGTGTTTTCAATATGAGCAAAGCTGACTTAGTAGGACGTGTCACTCCATTCCCAAATTTTGATTATCTTGATTTTGATTCTGCTATTGATCCTGCTACAAAGTATTGGAAAACAATCACTGATGATCAAAATATTTTAGCAGTTTTGGCAGATGTAAACACTTTTGAGTATCGCGACAATTTAAGTACAAGTGGTGACTTTTATAATGCGGCAGGTCTTTACCAGAATCAGTTTCTGAATGTTTGGCAAACATACGGTATTAGACCATGGGGAAATGCCGTGGCAATTTGTAAGAAATCATAATAAAGGGGGGATAATATGACAACTGTATACCTATTCGATTCACCATTTGACGATAGCGGTAAACATTTGTTAATCCCACAAGAAAGAAACGCTGGGGGGTATCTAAAAGAACTTCTCAGCGTTCTTCCTTATAAACGTTATGATAATGTAACGTGGGAAAGACAGGGGCAGACTTTCCGCTGTCCTGTCAGAGCAGATGAGTTGAAACGCTATAACTATATGGCATATATTAACGGTTTAGATTCTGAAAATCAAAATAAGGGGCGAATTGAATTTGCATTCATTATTGAATATCAGTACGTTAATAATAAACTTACATATGTAAATACTTCAATAGATTATTGGGCGACATATATCGACAAATTTACATTCCATCCATCGCCAATTATGAGACAGCATCCTGCTAGTGATGGACTTTTTGCGAACTTTTATCCCGAACCAACACAAGTTGACAGATGGGAAATCGCGCGAACTGAGTACGGTTTTTCAAAAGACGACGACGACAGTGTTTATCTTATGACCGCAAACAATACGGACACTTATGAAAATCGCTCAAGTGATTTCTATGCGGCAATCGCAAATTTTGCAATGGGCGATTATGGACAAATCAGCAATTTCTTTTCGTTGGTGTCTGTCAACCCTTGCGAATGTGGGGGAATTGTACAGAGCAACACAAGCAAAGTGTCACGTGCGCAAGCGTTGGAAGTTGTTAAACGATATGCAAAGTGTGGTAGACAAGAGGACATCATTGGTGCTTACCATGTGCCAAAACCGTTCGCAAATGAAACTAGCGGTGAAAATCTGGACAAAGTTGACAATCGCACAGGTGAAATCACATTAACGCAAAGTTTTGTAGAAAAACCGCTATGGAATAAATTGTACACTTCACCTCAGTTTAATAAACTTACCGTTAATTGTGGCGGTAGCGCAAAAGAGTACGACTTCCGCTATTTTGATGAAAGCGCACTACTCGCCAAAAAATTCAAATTCAAGTGGGCGGCTAATCAGTCACAGTTAGGCGGTATTGTAATAACACCTCAACAGTACGGAAATGGCACAAACGGAGATTATTCCCTTGCAAGTAGCACGTGGGATAGTGTGCAACTTTCGACCACACAGTTAAACAATAGTGGTGTCATGCGCGACTTTGGTAATTTTGGTGTTGCATCAATCGGCAATTTATTTTCACTTGATATCAAGGGTGAGCTTCAAGCGGCAGAGACGTTTGCAGAAAACTTAGGTGCAAAATTTGAAGAATCAGACCTTACTATTGGAAATCCGACAGGAACTATTGCAATGTATAACGCTCTTTTCCCTATGATTTCCGTAGCGTGGTATTATCCATCCTTACAAGATATCAAAAAGTTTAACAATTATTTTTGCATGTATGGATATAACTACAATGGTAGTCTAGCCGATATTGTTATTGATTCCCTACCAATTGTTAACTACGTCCACACAAGTGGTGCAATCATCACAGCGGAAAATGCACCACAAAACGCTATTGCGTACATGGCAAACCGCCTTGATAATGGTGTTTGGTTTTGGCACGGTATCGGAAACTTTAAACGAACTGATAAGATTCTCGAAAATCATTTTTCAGAAAGTGAAGGTGATTAAATGGCAACATATATAGGTGAAGCGTCTAAAGACGAAAACAATAACTTACGTGGTGGAAAAGACGGAGATCAAAACGGGCTTGAAGTCCGTGTGACTCCGTGGTTTGCACAAACTAGAGACGGCAGAACGTGGGATTGGGTGGCACGTATCAGAAACCGTCCAGAAGTCGCGCGCGCAATCGCTACACTTATGATAGAGTCGTGTGATAATCAAAACGTTGGATATAATCAAGACAGACGTGAGACTTTCACAAATGAATGTAGAAAAGTGGGGTGGAAACCAAAAAATGTTACAACACCATGCGCAACAGACTGTTCTGCTCTAGTGGCATGTGTTTTAAACTGTCTCAACATTCAAGTGTCTACAAGCATGAATACATATAGCGAACTTGACCAATTGAAAAATACAGAGTTATTTGATATTTTGTATGACAGTAAGTACTTAACAACAGGAGATCACTTGCAAGTCGGGGATATTCTTCACATGCAGGGACACACAGCAATAGTTGTACAGAACTCAGAATCAACACAACCAGTTCCAGAACACAAGAAAGAAGATGAACAAGTGGGCGCTCGAATGTGGATAAATTGGCAAGTTTTCGAGTCGGGAAAAGAATATACTGACAATAGCGGTTGGTATATTAACGGAGATAAGGGGCGCGCATATGGGCGATACCAGTTTGATTATCGCTATGGTTTAGTACCCTTCATGCAATTTTGTATACAGCAATATCCTACACTTTTTAGCGGATTCCAACCATACATTGATTTGGGTGTAGGAAATGAACAGCTTATTAGTAATAGTGGTTTAAAACAGCTATTCATTGACTACACCACCAATCATCTAGCAGAATTTTCAAAAATGCAAAATTGGGCGATGTTTAACAACTATTACAGTCTGATAAGAAGTGAAATACAGAAACATCTAGGATATGACATATCTAACATTGGCGCTTATGCCGTGGGCACTGCCGCAAGTATCGCTATTCGTGATAGTGGCTATTGGGATGCTGTCAGTGATATTTTCACAGGGACGACAGGCAGAGAGTCAGAAAGCGACTGGATAAAATTAGTCATGGCGCGACAGAATGCAAAAACTGGTTCATATGACGGCAATCGTTGGACAACAACACAGTATAACCGCGTATTTGCTGACATGACAGCACAAACAGGAGTTATACAAATTGGTGAAGGCACAATTCAAGACTCAACAACTTCTCCTGCTCCTGTCAACCCCTCAGGTGGTGATGCAGGAAGTGCAACAGGTAGCGGCACGGTTGAAGTAGTGCAACCAACAACACCGCCCCCACCAATCGGGGGGATTGATGCTAGAAGCATGTTTAGTCCGTATTGGTCTTTGAAATACTTTGCGGACGTGCTACCATTGAAAATTTAAGCGTTGACATAAGTTGGGGATATGGTAAAATCAAGCTAGAGGGTTAAGGGTGAGGGTGTATACTCTATATACTACTTACTACATACCAGATAGAGGGTGAGGGGTGAGGGTGAGGGGTGAAAGCTCTATACACTACATACCATATACAATTTTTGATAATGTGGGTGAGGGTGAAAGCTCTATTTACCACGTTCCACGTGGAACATTTAACATAGAAAGTGAGGTGGAAGTTGTGAAAAGAAACACCAAAAATCAAAATGTGCAGAATGAAAATCTATTGACTGTCGGGCTATACTACTCTTTTTTGCGTAGGATAGCGGTTGATGCATGGACTTATGAGGGACTACCATTTGACGATGATGACATTTATCGTCATGCAAATAACATTCTCAATGAAAATTTTGTGCTAGGTAAGTTGGGCGGACTATGGAAAGAAAGTGATTTTTTTGTTGTAGGTGAATGTGTGTCGTCAAGTGCGCTTACATGGTATGGCGGCTCAACTAAGTTTCAGTGCACCACTTTTGTAAAAACTGTAACTAGAGATTTGAGCGAAGTTGCAACCTTAACGGCTAGCCTGTCACCTATTACCAATTATGACGTTGTTTCTATTGATGGTCTGTGCAGACACTACGCGGCTTTGCTTTATGAATGTGACAGGTGTATAAACGTGAACTTAAAAGCACAGAACACACCTGCAATTTTGAATGCACCAGACGGACAAGAATTGACTTTTGCCAATTTATATGAGCAGGTTGCAGGGCATAAACCTGTTGTGTATACGCGTGACATGTCACCGCTAAAAAACCAGTATGACGACATTCGACAGATTGTTTATCAAACACCTGCTCCATTCGTTGCGGCTAATGTTGAACAGCTTAAATCTATGCTTATGTCGGATTTTATGTTTATGCTAGGTGTTAACGGAAGAACACAAAGCAAAGTTGCGCAAGTGTCCAGTCTTGAAGTCATGCAGGACGCGCCCACGCTCATGGTTTTAAGAAATTCTTATGAGCAGGCGAGACAAAATTTCTGTGATCAATGCAAGAAAAAATTCGGGCTTGATGTTAAAGCAACGTTTAACGACTCAAATATTGGTGACGTTGGACTTCTTGACCAATTCACAGTTATGGACACCAACAGGGACACGGTAAAAGAGGTTAAGAACAAAGGGTTGGAAGAACAGGAAAAGGAGAGTGGTGACAATGACAATTCCAACGATTGATACTAATTTTGTAGACAATGACAAATACTGGTATGACGTGGGGGCGGCTTATACGCTCCATGTCTACGACATTTTGCAGAATGCACAGATTGGCAATGACAGGAAGTCTAATAAAAGTTTGTTCGATAATTACGATTTTGCGGCTTTTGGGCTTGACTCATATCCAATTTTCAATGAGGATTTTAGAAAGCCAATTAACGACATGATAATTCGTCACTTTCTTGAGTGGGAAATCGGTTATGAGACAGACTTTCTTTTCCGTGAGCATGTGCGCGGAGACATGGCGCGAATTATGCCCGAACTGAATATCAAGTTGAAGGCAAGGTTTGAAGCTTACAACACGGAGAAAATGTTTGAGACAGACAATAGCAAGAGTGTTCACACGTCCGATGATTGGCATAAATTCCTTGATACTCCGCAAGGTCAAACAGATATGATTGACGACAATTATCTTACAAATATGAGTCAAAATCATGTTGATGATGAAACTAGTCACACTGGTTCAAGTGGAACTGCCGCGACTAATGCAAGGAGTTACACGGACGCGGTTTGGGATTTTGAGACGGAAATTTGTGACAAACTGAAACATAATTTTTTGGGACTGTTTCGCTAAAACGTTCCACGTGGAACGTTGACGAAAATGTGAAGTGTGATATAATGAGTATAGAATTTATGAAAGTGAGGTGTTTAAAATGGCTAATATTCCTATTATCAATCCGCCTGATAAAGAGCATTTGGGCTTTTGTTGGCATCATCAATTTACAATTCCTTTGCTTTTTGATGATTGTTTGAGCCTTTTACAGAAAGTTTGTGCTTTGTGGGCAAAGTTGAATGACGTTATTGACGCATTGAACAAATTTAATGATGAATTTAATACATGGGCGAAAAGTGTTGAAGCATCTTTAAAAGATTTGTATGCAAAGTATACAGCTTTAGAAGCTAGAGTAACGAAGAATGAGCAGGATATTGAGAATATTAAGCAACAGTTGCAGTCTATCACAGAAGATTTAAACAATATCAAGAATAATATTACAAATATTCTGTCACGTCTGGACAGCATCGAGACAAGATTGACAACTATTGAAGGCGATATTACAAATATCAAAAAAAGATTGTTAACTATTGAAGGTGATATTACAGATATACGGCTATCAATTTCTAATATTAACGAGTCTATCGAGATATTAGAATCGGACTTGACCGCTTTAGAAAGTAGAGTAAAAAAGTTAGAAGATTTGTTGAAAAATCTTAATATCATTCCACCAATTGATATTTATAATGCTACGGATGAAGAATTTAAAAATGGTTTGTGGCAGCAGTGGTGGAATTGGTTAAAACCTAAGCTATATGTTGAAAGTGGTGCTTCTCTCAATGAATGGGAATATTCCCCCAATGTCGTTTGGTGGGACACTGCTACACATTTACCACGGTATTTTCAGTTAGGAAGGATTTCTCAGCCATTGACTCTGTGTAAGTTGCCATTTGTTGCAGTGCTCAAAGAAGCTTTTGATCATGAACCATCAATAAGTGAATTAGCGGCTAGCAGCCCACGTTATAATAATTACGCGTTTACTGCGGGAAATGGTTTTTTCAATTTCAATTTAACATCCCCGTTTGGCTATACAATGGATGAAATAAAGTTTCAGACTTCTTATATTCCATTTTTACCAGAACACTCAATTCTATATTGTATTAGGTCTGGCGGCAATACAACCTCTATAAAAAATATAAATTGCGGTGTGCGTTTGCAAGTACCAAATGAAGGAACTGCCGCTAAATTGTCTGTTGCAACTGATTTGCTTGTGCTAGGTGTGTGCCCTAATAGCGTACCAATTACCAGTGCTACTAAGTGGGATATGTATATTTACGCTGTTGCGGAAAACGGTTGATTTTAGAAAGAGAGGTATAGAATATGGATTTATTAAAATATCTTGAGCCAATGAAGAATTTACCAGATAGGTTTTCAAATCTTGCGTTTTGGCGCGGAGTTAGAAAGCTGAGGGATGAGGTTGTGAATGCTTTTGAGTATGTGGATAGTTGGGGGGAAAGTATTGAGCATGATATCAGTTCGTTGCAGAATGTGAAAATTTCAACATATCATAGTCCACTTCTTGACGACTCGGACCCTGACTTTTCACATAAGTTAAATCTAGTTTTTGATAGTGCAGATCACACTTGTTCGTTATCGTTATATAATTTCACTATATCTAAAAAGCCTAACCAAATTGTTATCCCTCTTGGAATATCTTTCAATGTGATAACAGGAGATACAACAATTGGAGATAATGTGTCATTACCACTTCTATGGTCGCCAATATCAAATTCAAGTCCGACTTCTGTCGAATTTGGTTATATTCAAACTATACTAGTTCCATGTTATAGCAATTATCAATCTCCTTTTAGGGGAAAGAATTTCTATGTTTATGGATATATTATAGAATATCCTGAATGATAGTAAAAGCCGCCATTATTGGCGGCTTTTCTGTTATCTGGTTGGGAAGGTTATTTCTAACAGGTATTGCAAAGATACTAGTGTAATTTCCATGGCGGAAAATTCACGGGTATTAGTGACGGTTTTTACTCTCTCGAAGAATGCTTTAATCATGCGCTTCGCCATTGGATATCTGCTGTATTTTAACGTTAATTCTGCAATGTCGTTATACATTCTGTCTTTCTGTACTTGTGTAAGCTTATCCATATTCAATCCTCACTTTCTGTCATAAAATAATTCTTAACTTCTATTTCATCATATCTTACATTTGGCAAATCTTCTAAAATTTGATGCTCTGCTATCATTGCCGCGTCTGGTGGACTGTCGGCATATAATGCCATTGCCGCCACCTTTTTATGATTGTACTTGAAGAATATATGATATCGTCTCATACATGCACCTCACTTTTATTTTCTCCTGCACCATGTAAACGGTCAATTTCTAATACAACCTTAGTTCCATGCGTTAATCTAATAAAACGCTTCATTGCATCAATTTCATCATTGCCGCTAACTGTGTCATAGTCAGTACTATCGGTTTCTGAGTCATAATATTCAATCATATACGCATTCATTGTGTTACCTACCTTTCTCAAAATTGTTTCATCACATTGTCAAACAGAGTCGTCAATTTACCGTTTTAAAGGTTGAGCGTTCTACCCAGTACTCAATTGTCATATAGTTTGTTGATCTTCTTCCCTTATAAAAACATGGTATTGTGCGGACTACACCTTTTCCATACTTGCCATTGTATGCGTGAATGGTTGAACAACCTTCGTTCATGTAGCCGGGGACGTCCGCACAGGTGACATACATTAAGTTACGTCTATGGCAATAGGCGCGAGTGTCGTCCAGAAGTGCGTTCATGAGTGGTATGTTATCAATAGTGTTTCGCTTTTCGATTCCATATAAATTCATACTTTTCCTTCTTTCTCTCCGTCAAGCCGATAAGTCAGCTATGATATTTAATTACAATAAATTTTATTGTATCTACGTGATTCATGCAAACCTGTCGCTAATTCCATTGATGAATCATATGCACCATATTCAACATTTAACATTGACAGCTGTAATAAAAAATATTGATATAAATAAGCTGTTATCTCATTGTTACAATACATTTTAAGTATTTTTTGTCTAAAGCTTGCTGTAGAACGGTCAAAAGTTACAATGGTTTTACATTTATGAGCGTTGCTAATAGTTTTTTGCATTTCTCTGTATAATTTAAAATATTTTTGTCGCTTTTCATCTAACATGTCAATGTCAATGTTGGCGATGGTGGCTAATGAAACGTTGTGCCATTCTGGTTTAATGATTGCTTCATAGCGTTTCCATGTTGCCTTGCACCACTTTTCACCACAACAACGATTCCCTTCTCTGTCGGCAGGACAACAGAAGCATTTATTATTATACATTGCAGGAATGGTTGGAAACATGCCGTATAAATTGATTCTATGAGTTGATGGAAAGCTATGTGTTTCCATGAGGTATTTTGTTCTGTCGTGGTCATCGTTCTGTGTTGGGGTTGCGTGGGCGGCTTTATATTCGTCCGTGTACATTAAATTACGATATTCAAAATCTAATGTAGGTGTATGCGCGGTTTCTAAGGTTTTCTCGCACTTATCCGTATATTCTTCACTGTCAGCATTTATTATTTCACTATTTAAATAATTAAGATGAATCCATATGACTACACGTTCAATCAATGATTTCTGTGTTTTGATTGATCTTGACATTGTTGAAATACCAGTACATGTTGTTTCAAATGCTACATCATATGTATTGTTGGATAAGTTATGAATCACAAACATGTTAAAATAGCGGCTATCGCAAACATAAATTCTATATGACTCATATTCCTGTCCAGAAAACATAGTTGAATCATCAAGTGAAAATTCCATAATTCCATTTGTTGCTGATAATAAAGATTTTTTGAATCCTTCAAAATTCTTAATAGTTGTCATGTTTGTTATCTCCTTTTCTTTTTTGTTTTTCTTTATTGTATCATGCAAATGTGAACGTTTCTAGCATATTTTATGAATAATTTGTTAACAATAAATTTCACACGTTACCACTTTAACG
>ERZ1026888.763-NODE-763-length-16303-cov-41.950455_pt1 | contig 16303 bp, 16 predicted proteins | sample MGYA00380174_ERZ1026888 | MGnify/ENA primary metagenome ERZ1026888 (study PRJEB33269, sample SAMEA4719810) | human gut metagenome | biome: human-associated habitat; feature: organic feature; material: feces | place: Cameroon | collected 2013-10 ...
TGCTTTACAAGGATGCTTTGTACTGGGCACCTTTCCTGATTCCGAGTCAGGAGAATAAGGAGTTCAAGGCTGTGGATTTCTTCTTCCCATCATCGAAGGGATTCTCTCCATGGAAGGCTCAGAGTTACTTCAAGGACTTTATCCTTAGCGGTGACATGGAGGGCGTGGTGATGACTTATCAGAGCTGTCAGCGCAATGGTATTGATCCTGAGGCTCAGATTAAGGCTGCCATCGGTTCTGTGAAGGCACTGGAGAGTGCAGAAATGAGCGATGGAGTGACTTCTTTGCAGGAGGCTAGTAAACGCTTTGATGCTGCCAAGAGTATCACGGAAAAGAAGAAAATGCGCCAGAAGATGAAGAAATTCCTCTCGCAGAGCGACTACAAGGCATTCACCCAGAAGGAGGCTCTGGACATGGTACAGGGCTATCTGAATGGTGATGAAGATTTGAAGGAAATGGAGAAGGCTGAAAGCAAGTACCTGATGAAGGCCAAGGCTGAGGACGTGACGGAGGACTGGAGAATACAGAACGTCTGGAACGGAACCATGGAGACTTATCAGGAGTATCAGCGTTTGAAGGATGTTGACAAGGTGAAGGCAAATGCCTTCAAGAACAGCAAGACCAACAAGCGACTGTTTGCGGCTAGAAAGGCTATCTCTGCTGCAAGAAGCAAGATGAATAAGGCTAAGAAGCAAATGGATGGTGCAAACGATGCTGCCAAACTGGTAGAGATCCGGAATACCAGAAAAGAACTTCTTGAAAAGTTGAACGGAATGGAGTAGCCTTCGGGCTACTTCACTCTAGGAAAATGTTCTATATTTCCGAAAATAGGCTTTGGCCAATTCGTTTTTATGTTCAATATTTCCATACATAGAAAAAGGGACTTGCTTCACAGCGAGTCCCTTTTTGATAGTTATAAAAAATCTAATTCCAAATAAATTTATAGTTATGATTAATGAATCATTTGTGTGTTTTAACTTGAAAATGTTGGAGCGATGTTATCCGAGAGAAGTAACAGATGCATTCTCTGGTTCCTTTTTCTTTGGTGTTGCCCAGCGTATGTAATCAGCCATGCTGTCATCCATGCGCTGCTGTTCGCTCTTTGGATTCTCCTTCTTTTTCTCGCCCCAGAGCCGTTGGACTATGCTATCCAAACACCAGGACCAATCGCCATCGAGCGTGACGAACTTGGATCTAGGGACAACGGTAACTGTAGAATCATTCTTCTTCTCGCCCTTTTCATCATTACCTTCTGGTGATTCACCCTTTGCGGTGATAGATGTAAAAGGAACATTATTTTCCTGAAGGAACTTTTCTACATCATCTTTTTTGCTATCGCAGAGTTTGATGTGGATAGCAACCTTGTGTTTATCTAAGGAGGTTAGGGCTTCTTTTGCCTTTCCTACCAGAGACAAGTTGCCTTTATCATCTTTAGTAATGACGCAGGCTTCATGTACATTGATTGATTTACCCATAATTTAAAACGTTTTAAATGAAATGCGGAACAAAAATAAGGGGAAAATATGAAAAAGTAATGTTAAGTTGCGCAACTTATCACTAAGAATCGGGAAAAAGGCGGTATTTTTGGCGAAAAATTAAAGATTATGGTTGACAATCATGTAATAAATGACATATCGAACTATGCAGAGCCGGGACCAGACTCACTTGAAGGAGTGAGCAGGGAGCGGTTTACGCAGAGCGAAAGCAATCTTCTGTTGCTGCAATGGGCTTGTCAATACTTCTATGATGGTGCAGAACTGAGAAAGAAGTGGAAGCGAGCGCAAGACTTCGTGATGGGAAGACAGTTGGAAGAGCTGATAGAGTGGAACGGAAGAAAGATTACCATCCGGCAGTATATGGAAATGAAAGGTATGCCAATACTGGAATACGATGTTATCGGTGATAAACTTCTTTCTCTCGTTGGTCTTGTGCGCCAGCAGCGCAGTACAGCCACATGTAGTGCAGTGGATCCAAATGAGGAAGACTATATCAGTTTCTTCAATGAATATCTTCGTCAGAACGACAACTTGAACGACAGACAAGAGTTAGACGCGAGAATGTTTTACTCCTTCTGCTGCTTTGCTTTTATAGGCATGAAAACCTATTATGGCAGAAGGGATGGTAAGAATGGCATCTTCGACTATTCCGTAGACATCTTTAAGCTAGCTTTGCCACCTTTCTTTAAGTATGACCTGAGCGATGTGGAATTTATTGCTGAGGCTCATGATTTGACTTGGCGAGAGATTATAGCTACTTTTACTAACGGAAGTAAGGAAGAGGCTAATAAACTCAGTGAGATCTATCTACAGACGCAGCACCATTTTGCGCCCGAACAGACTTATCACCCGACTGGTGAAGCCCAGTATGCCGGAATAGATGATTTCACCCATTCTTCGGTAGTAGGCAAGTACCGGGTATTGGAAATCTGGACAAAAGAAACCAGACCAGCTATCTGGGTACATGACTGGGAGAGCGGAGATTGCGGATATGCCTCTCCTGACCAGCGCGCCTTCTATGAGGAGAAGAAACGCAAGTTGGAGGAAGACAACATCATGAAAGATGAGAATGGTCTGCCTGTGCTTGATGAGAATGGTGAGCCTATCTTCTATGTTGATCCGTCTGAACTTAAGACTATTGAGATTAAGGATGAGGCTGAAACCTATTGGTTCAGAAGATATATCACACCGAATGGCTATCTGCTGGATGCCAGGGAATCGCCATACTATGTGCTCAGGGACGGATTCAGAACCTCTATCCATCCATACACCTTCGTAGCCTACCCATGCTTGAATGGCGAGGTAAGAAGTTTTACGATGCGAGCAGAAAACAACCAGCGCACCTTGAACCATTACATGATGATGATCAACTTCATTGTAGCGAATGGAGCCAAGGGAACGATGCTTGTTGACGAGAACGCATTGAGCGAGAAACAGAGCATCGATGAAATGCAGGTGAACTATACCAAAACAGATAGTATTATCTTGTGGAACTCGAAGAATGGAGGTAAACCACCACAGACACTGGTCAACAAGAGTATTCCGGCAGGTGTTGACTTCATGGTGAACTTTGCCAAGACGATGGCGAGTGAGGGAAGTGGTGTGCAGGGTGCTCTTCAAGGACAGCACCGGAACACAAGTGGTAAGCAATATCAGTTGGAAAGGGAATCGTCTTCAACCACTATACAGGACTTTGTGGAGAGTTTCAACAACTTTAAGGTACGTGTGGCCAAGAAGAAACTTTACCTGATTCAGGAATTTTGTACCGATGCTGACAGCGTGAAACTGACAGGTGATGAATTTGAGATTCACTTTAATCCGGAGACCATGAGGGATATGGATCTAGATGTTTCTATCGACCTGGATGCATACAGTCCTATCATCAGAGCTGCCAATAATGATATGGCTTGGAACTTCATGACTAGCGGTAAGATGGACCCATATACGATGCTGACCGTAGGACAATTCCCTGGTACGAGCAGAATGAAGAAGTACTTCAAGGAACAGATGGAGAAGCTACAAGCCATGCAAGCGCAGCAGCAAGCGAATGGCGAAATGCCTACAGCAGGAGTTGAACAACAGCAGACTGGTACGCCTGCAGCACATCTGAAAGATGCAAGCGATGGTGTAAATGACTTGGCAACTTTGCCATCATCGGGCACATAAAAAGGAAAGTTCTTAGAATCATAATAAACTCTTAAGTTTTTAGTTAGTAGATTGTTTTTAGGTTTTAGTTTAAAGGTAAAAAAGATGAGGAAGAGGAGACCGTGATGGCTTTCTCTTCCTTTTGTTTTGTGAGAGCTTAGGAGATACCATATTTCTTCTTGTAGGAACGTAGCTTTTCCATAGGGACGGAAACACGATACATGTAATAGTCTTGCCATTGCTTCAACTTCTTGGCTCTAACCTTGTTGTCGGCATTGCAGCCTATTGCTCCCCACTTGGATGGCGTGTAGTAGAAAGATGCAGCCTTGATGTCTTCCACGTTCTTGAAGTAGCGTGTTGCCTTCCACTTGCCAAGCTGAACCAGGCGACGGTAGGAGAGCATACCCTTGCGATTGGGGTCGTAGGTCATAATCGCCCAATCCTTGTGGGACTGGTCGTAGAGAATGTAGAAGCGAGGCGCACCACCTTCCTTGTACTTGGCGAGCGTGGCTTTTACTCCCTTCTGCCACATACGAGTGGAGCGGAAGAGTTCGATACGAGTAACAATAGGCTGGTAGATGGTTATGAGCATCTTACGCAGCAGGTTTGAATAACTTTGTTTCATTTTTCTTTTTACTTTTAATTGTTAACTTATATGGACAGGCGATGGAATCGCCTGGAACGGTGGCTCAGGGAGAGGGCTAGCTGCCACCACCTATGCCTGACAACTCAGCTACTACTGGTGGGCGGTTGCGGAGGCGTTCACGCTCTATCTCTGCCTTTGAACGGAATGGAACGATTTCAGGTGCTGGCATATCCTTCTCTACGTAGAGGGCGATAGCTCTAGCCATCACACGGTCATCGTGCTTGCCAGCAATGGCACCATAGCAGTCGTTCTGCTTGTAATAGAGGAAATAGGTGCATTCATCAATGGCTGCAAGTTCTCGCTCCATATAGCCACCGTCTCGGATGATGCGTGCCATGGTCTTCACTACTGCCACCTTGGTAGCCTTGTTAGTATTGAATCCCCATTTGGTCTCAATGTTCTTCACCTTCTTCAACTTGGACTGTGACGCACTATACAGGTTGCTGTAGAGAGGGATGAGGATAGGGAAGAACAGCTCAGACTGGTTGCCCTCGGTATTGTTCATACGAGAGTAAGCGGTATTGTTCTCAATGACCAGATAAGCATCATTATAGAAATGGGCAATCTGGGCGCAACGCATGGCGAGTTGGTCGGCATCGCAGTGACCATGCCATTCGGCTACAATCTCGGGAACACCACCATAGATTTCATCGTAGCGGTCGAGCACCACGATGTCGGAGAAGTCGGAGGTTTTATGTGAACCACCAATATCGCAGGCTACAATGTAACGATGCTTGACAATCTCGGAGTTGTCGGGTCCAGCCCAAACTTTGAGAGGTCCACCAGCACGCTCCACGAAACGGATGTTGTTCATGCAAGCAGGGTCGGCAGCATCGTAGGAATCGCCCTCGATGTCGCCCACCATGATAGGCTCGATGCCCTTGCAGTCCTCTTCCATCTCCTTCAACTTGTAAGGGTCGAAGACGGTAGTGCCAGAGAACAGGAAGGCTTCTACATCATCAGAAGGGAACTCCTGACGCATATCGTCAAGAGTCTCATACTCCTTGGACTTCTCGATATACCAATGGATGCCCTCGAAGGATGCGCCTTTACATTCGTAGAGCCACCAATAGTACTTACCATGACCTTGCTCATCATTACGATTCTTCCACAACCAGATGGCGAAATCGGCACGTTCATCCTCGGAAGCAAATGGCAATATATATTTTTCAATTTCGAACCATGCCACGAAGACAGGAGTAAATGCTGACAGAGGTTTTCCATCTTTGTCTACTGAATTTGCGGCTACCCAGGCATCGTGGAACTCGTTTTCTCGTCCGTTTGGCGTTGACTCTCTGACGATGAATGTTAAAGGATCTGGCTGAATAGATGATGATGCAGCCTTGATCACCTTAGCCGGAGTCCACTCTGTGGTGTTAGGGAAGAAGGCTTCCTCTGTGATATGAGCAAGGGCAGCATCACCGGAGCGGCATGATTCTGGGTTTCGGGCAGAACCCGTTTGTATCTTGCAATCTCGTGGAATGAGATACTTGATATTCTGTATGGTTCCAGATGTCTTGATTTTGCGAGGGTCGTTCTTGAATGGTACACCAATATCGTAGAAGAGCCATGTAGGAATGGCATTAATTAGCTTCTCGTACATATCGAATACCTGTGTGGCAGATGAAGACTGGTGGCCAACGATATTACTATTCCAGTTTGTCTTCCAGAAGATCTGCAACCATGCCATGTAGATGTCGGTGAGGGTAGAACCACCCCATTGACGGCACTTCAAGAGAATGACACGGATATAGTGGTACTGACTGTGTAGGCGTAACTGTTCGAAGACCTTGGCTAGTTTAATCTGGGCATTGCGAAGGAGAAAAGGTATATCTTCACCTCCATCCTTATTCTTGATTCGGGCGTATGCGTAGGCGAAGAAATAGAAATCATGCTTACAGCGCAGGCGGATGAGATACCGGAAAACTGCATCGCGAGCCTTCTCTTGGTCGAAGTCAGGCATGTACTTATCGCAGAAGGCCTCTATTGAACCACACTTGATGATGGCGCAGAACTTCTTTTCCTTCAACATTTCTACCGGTAGCCAGAGCTTCTTTCCATTCAGAAAATCAGTGATGACGCATTCGAATCGAAGTCCAGGGGCATTCTCTCCAGTAATGGGACGATAACTAGCGAGGAGACTTTTGAGTCTTCTCTTATCTTCTTCAAGAATCTCTTTGAGCTTCTTATCAGAGATCTGCTGCTGAGGTCGAACCTTTAAGGAGGATTTTGCTACTGGCATTCGTTATATATAATAATGTTAAGTGTTGAATGTTAAATGTTAAGTGTATTGGCATGTCGGATAAATCTCTCTGCCTTGGCATAGATGAAGCCTAAACAGAATAGGACTATGTGGAAGATACCAGCTATGTAAGGGAGAAGGAAACCTATAGCCATACCGAGCACCATCTGCCAGAAGTAGATGCGGTGATACTTGTAATACCATTGCGCAGAGAATCCCATGAAGAAAGAAATCACAACAGATGCGCCCAATACAGGCAAAGCCGGATAGTATATGAACGACAATGCTACGGAGCAGAGCCATGCAGCGAATAGGCGATGGAAGCGGAACTGATGATGAACCATCAACAAACACCAGCCGTTGATACCCCAGTGTATAAAGTTAGCATGCCCGAACATGTAGGCAAAATGGGTGTATAGAGGCGATGATGGCGATACTGCCAATGAAGCGTGCAGCGGAATGATGAAAGCCATCAGGAGGATAATGAGGAGAGTAATATATAATGTACGCATAATGGAAAAGATTTATCGAGTTATGAATGATGTTTTCTTATTGCGGAAATAATTGTTTATTTTCATCTGTATGTAGCGTGGAGCCATACCCAAATTGGGCGCAGGAAGATCCAGGCATACATACACAAGATTTTTGGTATTGTATTCCTTGTATTGATCCATCTGCCGGAGACGCAAGAAATCCTGATAGAAATCTTCAAAGAGTTTTTCTTTCATGGCTTGGTATTTGCCGAACTTAGGCTTTTCCCCCTTGATGCGTTTGCATACATACCGATAGGCTGTGCTATCGGCAAGATAATAGCAAGAGGCAGGCATCTTGGCGATGTAATCGCATATCTTAGCCATGGTGGTAGGATATTCTACCATCCTCTTGGCCTTACGAAAGAGCAGTAACATTTCCTGGTCTCTTTTAAGGTAAATTTCGGATATGGAATTTAGATGTTTCATGCCAACAAAATTAATTCACCAAGATGCAGAACTTATCACAAAGTAATGCGAAATTTTCCTTAATTTAGCACACAAATATTAAAAATGAATATTTATGGCAAAAGAAACTATTGATAATCAGAATGTTAAGTCAAAGCGAGATTCTTTCAGAGAGCGTCTTGCTCAGCGTTATCCAGACTTGAATATGGATGATGATGAGGCTGTTTATGGTCAACTTTCGACCGATTACGACCAGTATGACCAGAATAAGCAGAAAATGGATGACTTCAACAAAATGTTGCAAGACAACCCTCATGCTCCAAGTCTGGTGACAGGTCTTGTGACCAAGAAAAATGCAGATGGCAGTGACTTCAATTTTATCGATTTTATGATTGATGAGATGGGTCAGGACTTCGTGGATGCCATTAATGGTGATGAGAATGCCAAGGCACGCTTGAAGGCCAGCGAGAAAGAGAAACTTGAAGCTAGCGAGAAACTTTCCAAAGAAAAGGATCTTCTTGCAGCCAACATGAAGCAGTCAGATGATGAACTTGATGCAGCCATTGTGGAGGCTAAAATTAAGCCGGAGTCTGTAACAGATTTGATTGAGTGGCTTTACAAGCGTAGCGATGATGGCGAGGATCACGATGATGATGGTTTCGTATGGCGTGCAGCTCGTTATGACTTGAAAAAAGAAGACTTTTTGCGCCTCTTCCAAATTAAGGACTTCGACAAGGCTGTGGCTGACGCAGAAGAGCGAGGCTATAAGCGTGGAAAGAATGAGAAGATTGACCAGCAGAAACAACTGCATGATGGCAAACAGGGCGGCAAGAAGAACATCAACATCGATGGTGGCGGTGGTGCGCCTTCACTCCCAAAAGAAAAGAGCCGTACTGAACAGGTGTACAGCAAGATGGTTGGAATGTAGAATTAGAAATTTATAATTAATAATTTTAAATGTATAGATTATGAAACAGTTTAAGAAATGGTTTGGTTTCATGATGGCGATGCTCGTCATGATTCTTAGTGGTGGAAGCTCTTATGCGATGGCAGAAAATCCTCCTGCTGTTCCACCTGGTGAAGGCGGTGGTGGCCCAACTGGTCCTGTAGATGGTCCTGGTGGTGGTGGAACTGGTCCTAAATGGGCAGCTGCTAGTCAGGAGCAGCAGGAAAAAATGGGAAATTGGGATTACTATGTAGCTCATGTTAACCCAACAGTCGTAGAGATGAAGCTGGAGAGTTGTCCTATCGATCAGATTCTTCGAGCTTCGAAACGAATGACTCCTGTTGACAGCAACCGCATCGAATATTATTCCATCGGTCAGCGACCAATCAAAACCAAACTAACTGAGAAACTTGCTAAAACTACAAGTGGTGGCTCAGTGACATTTAAGGTAGAAAATCCTACTGTGTTTGGTATTGGCGATATTATCATGGTTAACGACATGTTGGGTTATGATGATAATGGTACCGACAGAAGCAAGATGATTCCTCTGCAGTTGCGAGTTACATCTGTTGACAATGATGGTAATCCAACCTGTTATGCACTGAACGGCAAAAAGAATAATTCGCGTGGAAACAGAGACATTCCTGAGGATATTGCTATTGGAACAGTAGTGATGCGACTTGGTAGAGCCGCTGGAGAGAAGGAAGTTGAAACAGGTAGTTACTATTCTATGCCTGATAAGAGCTTCCAGTATTGCCAGCGATTCATCATGCAGGTAGAGGAATCTCTTATTGACCGTATGATGAAGACACAGGTTCAGTGGGACTTCACCAGACAGGAGAAAATGGCGATGGACGATATGCGTCAGGGCCAGGAGTTAAGTGGTCTCTTTGGTTATCGTTCTCAATCAAATGGTGGAAAGGATGTCGGTTTGGTATACACTATGGGCGGCATCTTCTGGGAAGCAGGAAAGGATTTGCAGATTGGTCACTGGGAGCCAAAGATGCAAAAGAACGACAAAGGCGATCTTGTTCCTGTAACAACAAAGGTAAAGGTTACAAATTCTGATGGTGAAACTGAGGTTGTGAAGCAGGTATACGAGTATGTGATCAGCGAAAAAGAGTTGACTCAGTTTATTGCTGCTATGTTGAAGGGTGCAGGTAACTCTAGCCGTACCAAACTTCTCTTCGTTGACAACTTGATTTATCAGGCATTTGCAAACCTTCGCTCTAATAAGCGTATCATTACACAGACCGAAAAGGATTATCAGGGTTGGAAACTTGACTTCGAGAAGTTCGAGAGCATGGGTACAAAGATTCTGATTTATCGTCACGATGCTTTTAACTCCTGGGGTATGGATGGTAGAGCCTTCTGCCTGGATGCTCGTTATCTGGATAAGTATGTATTCGGCACATGGACCAGAAATGAGTTTAACGCTAAGGATCTCTTGATTCGTAACACTGCAGGTGTTGTGATGGAGGAGTATAGCTGCTGGGTACTTACCTTCCCTGATGCTCATGCGCGTGTAGCCCGACCAGTCTTCACTGGTGATGGAGTGACCGATGAGCAGATTCAGCTGGCAGCGTAATCATCGTATAGGAAACTGATAGTTTTCTACATATATCAATCTAGGGGATAGTTGAGGCTAATGCAGTCTCACTATCCCTTCTCACCATAAACACAAATAGGATATGTATAGATTTGTAGCTAAGAGTATGCTCATTTTTGTGGTGACTCTGCCGAGCGGACTGATCAAGAATATTGAGTTTGAACGGTGCGGCAATGATGCCTATTCCTATATTACGGATAGTAAGCAGGTAGCTGAGTGCATCAGGAAACATCCTCTTACGAAGGCCGGACGCATCATTGATGAGAGCCATCCGGAAGTGGAGCAGATTCAGCAAAAAGAAGAGCAGGTGAAGGACGAGAATGCCCTTCATTTCGAGAACATCACCAAGGCCAAAAATTATCTTCAGAAGACTTATAAGGTAGATGTAAGGAAACTGAAATCACCTGAGAGTGTGAAGGAGAAGGCTAAAGAGCTGGGTGTGGTGATAGAGTTTTAGTTTGTAGTTTATAATTTTTAATAGGTTTCTTGCTTATGGAAGAGTTTATGAGTGACCTCGTGAAGGAAATGCGCATAGCCATGGACGAAGTGGTCCATGATGAGGTGAATGACATCATTACGGATGATTCGGACAAGGAAATGAAGCAAGCCATTGAGACGGCAGCTCAACAGATTCTGCTGCAAGCACCAGCGCAGATGATTCTCCCCAAAAGGGTGGATGTATCGCTGAACGAAAGCGGCAAGCAGGATTATGATGCCATCCAAACTCAGTTTGCAGATGGTCATGGTAGTCTGGTTATTCCAGATGACTGGCTGAGACTGGTTGAATTGAAGTTGAAAAGTTGGCAAAGCACGCTGACTATGCTGATGGAACCAGGCAGCAAGGAGGCTCAGATGCAAGCCTCCCGGTGGACCAGGGGAACACCCCAGAAACCAAAGGGCATGATTACTATATCGCCAACTACTGGCGAAAGAGTACTGATGTACTGGACTGCCGGAAGGTATGATGCCAACCATGCACCTGTAGGAGCTGTATATGATCATGAGGTAGAACTGTTCACTTATATTCCTTATCAGAAGTTAGAGAATGTGTATTCTACTGATACTGGGCATGAAAACGAAGTGACCGACCAGAAGATCATCCTTTCGCTGACTGATGAATGCAAGAAATATCTTATCTATCGTGCCATTTCCATCTTCCTGGTAAGCAAGAAGGAAAGCGATTTGGCAGAGAAGTATAATCAATTATCTCAAATATAATATTTTATGGCTAACGATATTAATAAAGAAGATCCTCATTACAAGGGAGAATTTGGCAGCATCTATGAGGTGAACCGAAAGTTCCCTACAGGTGGCGTAGCCGGTGACTTTGTAGTGATAGACGGTTGGGCTCATTACTGGAATGCGGATAGAGGAACTTGGTGTGTAAATGCCGAGAGGGATAGCTACTGGGATGAGTTGATTACGAATATCAGCAATAGCCAGAAAAGCATAAAAGAGGAACTTGGCAAGAAGGCAGATGCTGCCACCGTTGAGGCAGAAATGACGAAAATCAAGACTTCTGTTGAGAATGAGGCTAAAGAACGAAAAGTTGCTATTGAGGCAGAAGCGCAAGCTAGAGCTGCTGCTATAGAAGCGGAGGCGCAGGCTAGGGAACTGGCCATTTCTGCTGAGGCTACAGCAAGAAGTGAGTCTGATAGGGCTTTGCAGACTGCTATGTCCGAGAATGTAAATGCCCTGAAGAGTGCTGATACGCAACACGAAAACAGACTTCTTGCGCTGGAGCAGAGCGAGTGGCCATTATCGTTGGAACTTACCCTTACTCCTTCTTTGCTGGAGTACACCGGAAGCGAGAAAGATGTATCTGTATCATGGAAGGTGAGTCGTAAGGGAGCAGAACTTGTTCCCACAGCACTTGCTATCAAGCAGGATGGGGTGCCACAGACTGCTGGGCTAGCAGCGAGTGGAAGCATTAATGCCAAGGTGAATAAACTCGGTGATACTCTGTTCGAGATTTCGGCTACTGCTGATAGTATGCAGAAGACAGTTATCAATAAGCTGACCATGGTACTACCTATTTATTTCGGTTTTGGTACATCAGAGACAGATGTGGCCGTTGATGCCAACAAACTTAGTCCTCGTACTTCTGCAAACGGTACTTATGCAAAGACTTCGTCCTTAGATAATGTAAACTTCATCATCCTTGCGCCTAAGACGATGCCAGTTTTGTCTTCTTTCACCATGGGTGGTGCTCCATTCGTCATGACTACTTCATCTGTCGTAATCAATAACCATGACTACTACATGTACAAGAGTGGTGCTATTTACATGAATGGTGCAACTTTGAACGTTCAAGCAAACTAACAAAATTTCAAGTAGATATGGCAGAGAAACTTAAAATAGCAAAAGGAAACATAGGCAATGCACTACACAGCACTGCCAAAGACCATGTAACTACGTTTGTTGATGAGGTGTTTGACGAGGACAAGCAAAAATATCAGTCGGAGATTAACGATGAACTCGACAAAAAGCTGAACAGAAATCTTCTAGCCATAGAGTTTGACGATGATACAGGTGAACTGAATGCTATCCTAGGGCAAGACACGACTATCAAGTCGGTGAAAACGGATGAGGATGGAAACGTAATCATAGAACAAGAAATTTCATAAAATTAATAATATGGCAACAACAAAGCAAAATATCGGTAAGATACCAATCATGAAAGGTGAGTACCAAGAAGGTACTACCTATCAGCGGTTGAACCAGGTAACCATGCTTGGCTCAACGTACCAGAGCAAGATTGATGGCAATACTTCCGCTCCTGCACAGTTGGCTTCTGATGGCTCTGTAGAGAACATCAATACTGACAAGTGGATTGTGATAGCTGTGGGCAACGTGTCTAGGGCTAAGAAAGTCATGTATGATAATGAGACCAGCAAGCTGGAGTCTGAGAACGTGCAGGGTGCCATCGACGAGGTGACTACCAAACTCACCGCCTTATCCAACAAGACCAAAGAAATATCTTCTGATAATGAAGTATTGGAAGATATTGAAGAGATTGATTTTTGTGATGATGAAGACAATGTTGTGCATTCTATCGGTAAAGACTCTGCTTCATTCAAGAATCTGAAAAGCAATGGTCAAAATGTACTGACTGCAAAAGATATTGAAGGCAAAGCGGATAAAGATAAAGTTTCAGACTTATCAAAAACCATTGCTTACTATGGTTCTTCATCCAAAAATTTGTTCAACAAGTATGATTTGGCTTATAATGGTCAAGGATGCTTCATAAATCATAGCAACGGAAAAATTAATTTTGTCGAAAATACTAGAACTTCTCATCTTATTTGGCTTAACACTACTACAAATAGTACAATAACTGTATCTTCATCTAATAGCATTAGTTCAGCATTTGGGTATAGATTTTTTGATAAAGACTTTAAAATTAACGATTTTGGTCATTTCGATGATAAAACATCTAAGATATTGCAGATTCCTGAAAATGCTGTGTATTTTCAGTTTTCCTATTCGGTTAAATACAAAAATATCCAAGTAGAATATGGAGATACTGCAACTTCTTACGAGGAGTATAATAGTGAATATGAGCAGAAAATTGAAGAGGTTAAAGAACCAATAGAAAACATCAATACTAAACTCACCGCCTTATCCAACAAGACCAAAGAAATATCTTCTGATAATGAAGTATTGGAAGATATTGAAGAGATTGATTTTTGTGATGATGAAGACAATGTTGTGCATTCTATCGGTAAAGACTCTGCTTCATTCAAGAATCTGAAAAGCAATGGTCAAAATGTACTGACTGCAAAAGATATTGAAGGCAAAGCGGATAAAGATAAATCCATAATAGTACAAAAAGAATCTTTGAATGCCGGTGATGAGATAACTTTAGAAGAAAATCATATCCACTCTTGCAAACGTATTATGTTTGCAGCTAATATAAATAGCGTTGGCACAATAGAAGTTGGAGTCGGTAAAAAAGAGTATTGGGCATCTTGGTTTGAAATCACAGAAACCAATATCTCTTTGAAAAGCTATTTGACATCAGAATATAATCCGAACATATCCTTTACTCATGGACTTACATTGAAAAATAATATTCAATTTATTATAGACGTTGATGATAAGGGAAATGTGGATTTACGTCTGACATCATCAGGAAGCTCTTATATAGGGCATATTTCTGCTGACAATGATGCAACAAAGACAACGCACAACTGGCTAGGTGTAAATGGAAAAATTAGAGCCACATCAGTTTCTGCATCCTTGTCGGATTGTACTTTGTCTTTCACTTGCGATGGATATTACAAAGAAATCCAAGTTTATGGTGATAGCTATATAACTGTATTAAATGAGCGAAGGGCATATTATTATCTTGCTCAGAATGGATATAACAGAAATATTATGCTAAACGCTTTTCCTGGAGAAGCATCTAAGCAAGCCCTAGCAGATTTAAAACTAAATTTGAAGTATTCTGCTCCAAAAAGAATATTATGGGCTATGGGTATGAATGACCTTGATGTCAATGAAACTACTCCTTCAAAAAATTGGTTGGATTCCGTAAATGAATTTCTCTCTATCTGTAAAGAGAATAATATTATACCTATCTTGGCAACAATACCTTCTGTAGTAGGTGGATATTCAGAAGATAGTGGTATTGGTGATAAAAGAATCCATAAAGCCAAGAATGATTGGGTAAAGTCTAGTGGCTATCGGTATGTTGATTTTGCCAAAGCAGTTGGAGCCAATGACATAACTGGATATTGGCTTAACAATGGAGAAGGTGATGATATGCTTGAAAGCGGAAGCATGAGGGTGCATCCAACCAAGTATGGGGCAGTTGCTTTGTATCATCAACTGATAACAGACTTTCCAGAAATATTAATGAAATAATAATTTAAATTCTAGAGAATATGAAAATGAAATTTATAAATTCGTCTCTTGTTTTTTCTAAGGTGAAAGAATCAATAGTAAAAACATCTAAAAACCAAAACTGGTTTAACGAAGGTGAATTTTCTGCCGGAAAATATCAAGTAGAAATTGTTTCTGCTGAAAAAGAATGGTCTGGTAATGCTGTATGTGGTTTTACAACTCAAGACCAAGAGGCAAGCACAACAGAAGCTAGAGCATTGTTCTTATATACAGAATTTACGGCTGGAACAAAAAAAACAATTACTCTCAGTGAGAAAATGTCGTGGATATATACTTATACTCCTAATGCTGACAATAATGTGACTTTCAAGATTGTAAAAATAGGAGAACTCTAAGTCGCTGCGTTTATAAATTTTTAAAAAAGTAAGACGATATGAAAAAGAAACAATTACATGAAGCACTGGCTGTGCTTCTTACCAAACTTTCATCGGCAAGGGACAATCCCTTGCTGATGGATAACTACGTGGTTAAAGCCTTGCGCACGGTTCTTTTGGAGTTCAAGGAATCGGGTGAGCTTTATGCTGCCTACAAGGAGCAAATACAACCCACAATGGAAAGTGACAATCCTTGGATAGGTATGCTGATGAAATCGATTGGCGGTGATGCCTCTGTCAAAGAGAGCATGACCGATGAAGCTATCGAAGGGATGGTAAACTCTATGTTAGGAGAATAGGCTATGAAGGATTGGACAGGAAATAGAAAGAGTACGTTCGTGACATTGGGAGCATCCAACCACACGGACAAGGAGCGTGAGAGTAACGACTTTTACGCTACTGACCCTATCGCCATTGATAAATTGGTGAAAGTTATACAGCTTCCTCGTAAGATATGGGAGTGTGTTTGTGGGACAGGGTGCTTATCTGACCGTCTGAAAGACTTCGGGCATGAAGTAATCTCAACCGACCTTGTGGACAGAGGCTATGGGGGAGTAAGAGATTTCTTGGAAACCACCGAACTGCCGAACGAATGTGCTTGCATCCTTACCAATCCGCCATACAAGTATGCCCTGGATTTCATCAAGCACAGCTTGGAACTCCTTCCGGATGATGGACTTTGCATCATGTTCTTGAAGACCACCTTCCTAGAGGGACAGAAGAGGTATGATGAGCTATTTAGCAAGTATCCTCCTCAGTGCGTTCTCCAGTTCTCCCGAAGAGTGCTTTGTGCCAAGAACGGAGAGTTTCAGAAGATGAAGGACGGAGGAGGCAGTGCTGTAAGCTATGCTTGGTTCGTTTGGAAGAAAGGTTTTCATGGTGATACCATCATCAAGTGGATATAATATTATAATAAGGTGTAACTCGTAATGGGTTACGCCTTATTTTATAGTATGCTCGGCATGAGCTTATTCTAATGGGTGCAAGTCCCTAACAAGC
>ERZ1026888.764-NODE-764-length-16285-cov-4.029390_pt1 | contig 16285 bp, 19 predicted proteins | sample MGYA00380174_ERZ1026888 | MGnify/ENA primary metagenome ERZ1026888 (study PRJEB33269, sample SAMEA4719810) | human gut metagenome | biome: human-associated habitat; feature: organic feature; material: feces | place: Cameroon | collected 2013-10 ...
TTCTTAACTTCTGGATTTATTATAATTCAATTTAATTGAATTGTCAACACTAAAATTCAAATAAGTTGAATTAAATATTGAATTTTTTATAAATGTGGTGTATAATATATGATGTAAGGAGGAAACGCACCATGACAACCGAAGAGCAAAAGAGAATCTTCTCAAACAACCTTAATAAGTATATTTTGAGAAGCGGAAAGCAGCAAAAAGAAATCGCCGAAGCTATAGGCGCAAACACATCCACATTCAACATGTGGTGTAAAGGTAAATCAATGCCAGGTACTGGCAAGATTAGAGCACTGGCGGATTATTTTCGAATAGGAATGACTGACTTAACAGATCCAAAAGAGGATCTGTCGCCGGATGTTGAATTCGAAAATATAGTAGCAAAAATCCAGAGGTCGGATCTTCGTTTCAAAAAAATTATAATTGAATACGATGCTCTGCCGCCAGAAAAGAAAGATTTATTGTGCGATTTCTTTGAAAAATTTATTTTCTAAGGTGCGAAGGGTAGGAAACGTTTTCCTGCCCTTTCTTCTTAATATCGAATTTTGTCACCAACATTGTCTTTACTTAACTTATATGGCGTGCTATCATAAATTATGACTAAATATTTATAGTAAACTATAAAATAATAAGTTTCGCTTTGAAATGGGAGGGATGTTATGTCCATTATCAGCCCACTTATAAATAAGCTTTTAGACTTTTTCAAATTAGATAGTACCCGAGAGATGGAGAATGGTTTACAGGAGCCAGCAGCCGAACCTCAAGAGCCCGCAAAACGGGTCAAGGAGAATATAATAATATCTGATTATTCAACCATGCCTCGATTCTATACTATTAACGGTATAAAATATGACATTGATGATCCGCGAGAGATACGGGACCTGCCAATTATTCGCAGCACGTTTTTAATTAGAGGAGAGCGCTACGGACTGGATTCAGTTTTGCGCAAGCATTCTGCGGAAGCTTATACCAGAAATAAAGATATTTATAATGCTTCGCTTGAAAAATTAGATGAATATCATGAAAAAGGGATTTGTTATAAAACTCAAAGTGAAATACAGCACGAGTTAGAGCGGGCAGAAATAGAAAAGGAAATTACAAGAAAAGAAGACGAGAAATTAAAATTGCACAATTCCTTTACAATAGAAGATATGGAGCGTTTTATAAATATCCCTTTCGAATGGCATTGGGTAATGGAACTGTCACATTCAAATGGGATTGCTTGGTTTATGCTTAATAAAAATAATCAATATATCGCATTATCTATTTTAAATTCCATAAACCACGTTTTAGATGAGTCCAAATTATATACAGGCTGTGATAAGAACTTTTATATTTGCACTGAAAATATAGATTTCTTTTTCCCTGTCCCCATGCATGAGAATAGTATTCCAAACACCTATGTGCAGTGTATTCCATATACACCTAAAGGAAAGCTTTCTAAATACCCTGCAATTTTACATTTTAGTGAATATCCGACCAAACGTATAGAAAGTGGGTTCGAAATTACTTGTTATAATATTACAGGGGATATATATTTTTTGCAGACCGGTGATATCGGAAAAGCAGACATAAACATAGATGGCTATAAGATCAAAATACGGCTTCATGGTTTGGATTTAATTGTAAAAAGGATTGATAAGCTTTCGCTTAGAGGTAATACTGTTATTTACAAATTTGATCTCAACGATCTTAACTGCTGAATCAGCGATTGTGAAAATCTAACAGACATTTTTGGCATTAAAAAAGGAGGATATAATATGAACTTGCAAAATTCTTACTTTGACGGAGGATTGCTCCAGCTGATCGGTTGGCACATCCTCGGAACCTTAATCACGGTATGCACTCTCGGAATATGCTATCCTTGGGCTTGCTGCATGATTTACAACTGGGAAATAAAACACACGGTCATCGAGGGGCGCAGGCTTCGTTTTGACGGGACGGCGATGCAGCTCTTTGGAAGTTGGATCAAATGGCTTCTTCTGTGCTTCATCACTCTTGGAATTTATAGTTTCTGGGTTGGTATTGCATTAAAGAAATGGAAAGTAAAACATACTTTCTTTGCTGACGCAGACATGAGAATTGACATGCATATCAATTAGTTTTTACAAACGCAAAAATCGGCTCGGTGCGCCAACACTAAGCCGATTTAATATTCCCGAAGGTGTGTACGCTTCAAGAACCTACACCCATAGTGTATCACCTTCGGAGCAGCCTTGCAAGCGAATTATGTCAAAAAATAGGCATATTTGCGGGCTGTTTTTCATATGCTTATTTATAGGAGGTACACACTATGGTAAAGGCAACGAAGCTCCCGTCCGGGTCCTGGAACTGTAAGGTTTACAGCCACACAGAGAGGATTGTGGACCCGAAGACCGGGAAACTGAAAGACCACAGGATCTACGAATCATTCACAAGCAGTACGCCGGGAGCGCAAGGGAAACGTGAAGTGGAGGCGCAGGCCGCGCAGTTCATCGCCAACAAGACAAAACCGGGACTAAAAAAGAAACATGATTATGGGAAGATGACGCTGAGAGAAGCGTGTGAGAAGTACATTGAACGCTGCCGGGGCGTGAATCGATCACCTACAACGGTCCAGGACTACGAGTGCATCCTTCGGAATGGATTCCAGGATCTTATGGATCTGCATTTGAAGGAGCTGGACGAAGGGATCCTGCAAGACGCAGTGAACCTTGAGGCTACACGGCAGACGAACGGAACCTCAAGGCATCCGCTGTCCGCGAAGAGATTGAAAAACGAGTGGGGGCTGATATCAGCTACACTCAACAAGTACTGGAGATATGTGGACTTACGGGAAATTGAACTCCCACAGCCGGTCCAGAGGATCCCGGATCTCCCGGAGGCAAAAGACGTGATCCGGATCATCCGGGGAACGCCGATCGAACTCCCGGTACTGCTCGCCGCCTGGCTCTCATTCTCCATGTCAGAGGTCCGCGGGCTGACAAAGAGTAAATCTGTCCGTGGAAACTATCTCGCCATTGTAGAGACGGTCGTGGACGTTCACGGCGGCTCTGTCCGCAAGGAATACGGAAAGAATCCGGCGCGTATCCGGCAACACCGCATTCCGGCGTACATAATGGAGCTGATAAACAGGGTAGAGGGAGATAACCTCGTGGAGATGTCGGGAAAAGCGCTGTACCATCGGTGGATCAGACTGCAACAATATCACGGAATGCAGCCGATCACCTTCCACGATTTGAGGCATCTCAACGCCTCTGTCATGGCACTTTTACAGATTCCTGAGAAATACGCCCTGGAGCGTGGCGGTTGGAAGACGGACCATGTCATGAAAAATATCTATATACAGACCTTTAAGTCGGGGAGAATCCATGCAGATGACGTTATGGACGAATATTTTGAGAGTATTATGCAACATGAAATGCAACATGAATTAAAAAAAGCCCTGTAAATACAGGGCAAATAAGAAGCACGAGACGGGATTCGAACCCGCATCACGAATTCCCCGCAAAGCCTTATTTTATAAGGATTCCTTGTTTTATGCGTCTTGAGAATCTTTGAATATATGGCGGAATCTTTATGGTTTTACAGATTCCGCCATATATTTATACCATGTTGCAACATGAAATGCAACATGAAACTCATTTACTACACGTCCCAGCGCTCTAACGCCCCGTTAGTCCCCTTCGCGTGCCAGAGTGCGCCCTGGAACTCGCCGGATTCCTCGAGGTAATACCAGTCACCTACACCAGTCTGTGCGCCATCCCACTGTACCCAGCCGGTTAGCATGTAGCCGGATGCGCCGAAGAGATACCAGTGATGATTGATTTTCTTCCATCCCAACTTAGGGTATGTCCCGTCAGCATTTCGCCACCACCAGCCGTGTGCATCGTGTACCCAGCCTTCCGGCAGACTCTCGGTCTCTTTCTCCCATGTTGCCATAAAAACCTCTGGTGTGGCGTACAGAGACTTGATCTTGCTTGTACTACTGCCCCAGTCCGGCAGCTGAAAGTGCGGCTTGTCCGGGATGGACTTCCAGTTGCCGCCCCACTCAAGCCCGAGGGAGACACCGATTGCACCTACACGGGAGAAGAAGCCGTCTGCGTCATAGTAAGCGCCGCGCCCGTCCGCCCGGTAGATGTCAAAGGCAGTTCCCCACTGGTGGAAAGAGCTATAACTGGACCCACGGGCGTTCGTAACCTTATTGCCCGGCTTTGTTCGTCCCTGCGCATAAAACGCATCTTGCTCTGCCACGGTGCGGAAGGTTTCGCCGATCTTGATCTTCAAGCCCTGTTCTGCGCATTTCTGCACCAGTGCCGCCGCAAGCTTCTGGAGCCGCGGATGGCATAATGTAATATCTCTCATAATTTTTCTCCTTTACTCAAGCCAAATCTCATAAATCTCTCCGAGGATTCCAGATACGGCGTCTCCACTACTTGCACTGTATAGATGGAAATAGATACGATCATTAAAGGTTTTTGCTGCGTTTTTCAAAGTAGATTCATAAACCATCTCACTATACGACATGCTAACTTTATCATTTGCCAAGAGAGTATATTTTCCACTCGGATTTCCAAAGACACTCGCATAAAAGTAATCATATCGCCCAGATGAAATTTTACATCTGATTTTGATTTTAGAGTATGAACTAAGATCCCATTTTCCCTCAGTTACTAATGTTCCGCTCGTCCACTCGCTAGATCCAACTTTACTATAAACAATAGCATTCGAATCAAATGTAATTCCGCCATTGTAAGTATACTCATCGCTAACAGAGATACCTGCGATATTATTTCCTCTATTATATAAGTAAACATGAGTGGTAGTCGCATCTACATCCGCGCGAGATCCGTCATCAAGCCCTGTATAAAAGCTGGTACAGGAGAAATAATATTTCGTAAGCGGCTGCAATCCTGTAATGTCTATATAATTGTTTCCGCCATTCTCGTTAGGATTTTTTCCGGCTCCAGTGTATACCCTCGTGCCGCCGCTCGCCCCCGGTGTCCCAGATGTGGACATCTGTATGCGGATTCCTTCCCACGGGCCTTTTGCCGGATTCTTCCAGCTGATACGAATCGTGTTATGGGAGAGAGCGGCTGCGCTAAAAGATATTGCGGACTGGGTTTCCATCGCGCCGGTATGTAACACCCCATCTTTCCAGTATGTCAGCCCTTTCTTGACATATCGGTCTTCTGCTGTTGCTCCACCGGTCTGGCTTGCCAAGCTCTGAGCGGACACCGTACCGCCGGTGTAATGCCCCTCTGGAAGCGTTACGGACTGACCTGCGGCAAGCGTTCTATTCATTTTGCCTCGCTCCGGCATGGTTCCGGCTTCTGCCTCGTCGTTGCTGTCACTGGTGATCGCCGTTACTCCGGCGAGAACCTGACTCTTTTTTGCTGTGCAGTCAGAGGAGTCCGCGCCAGATCCGACGTACTGCTTTAAAAATGCATCTGCCATTTTATTTCTCCTTTCTTAATTATAATGGTCACAATTTTATTTCCTTTACGTTTATATTGGTGTAGGGTTCCATACCCCTACGGCCTTTTTCTTTTGGCGGCACCCCGCGTTCCCCCGGTGCCGCCGTTTTTGTGTCTTCCTGTCCTCGCTCAAATAATAATTTGAGTAAATATGCCACAAAAAGTGCATTATTTGCCCCAAATAGCATTATCGATCCTAATACTTGTACTGTTCCATTTGCCATTGTAAATGGCTGGGACCCTGCGATTACTAATGTTCCCAATGCTGCAAAAAAGAAATTTTCCGTTTTATTGAATATATGGGCTTATGGAGCAAGCGACACAGGAAATTTAACAAGCGGTCGTATGCAGATTCTTATTGTTGAGCATGGCGGTGGGACATTCACTCGATGGTGTGATTCTGAAAGCTTTAATGGTTGGGCATAATTATACGCTTCCAATAACAACGCTGGTAATCCATTTGCTGCCTGTATAAGATTTACTTAGCATGAGCTTTAGATTATCGCTATCTTCCTTCCCCCAACAAACGGCAATTTCATCATCAAGTTCAACAGGAACTGATATCGCTGTCGCATAAGTTGGCTTGAATCCGTTGGAAAAGAGCTGAGCAAAAGGGATGTATCCTATTCCATTTGTAAAAGATACTTCGATTGTGAATACTCTAACTGCCGTTTTTAAAACTTTCAGCTGTAAATATCCAGAACTCAAATTATTATTTGTGGTGTTGACCTGAGACTGTAAATCCTTGATAACGTCCACAGCGGAGTTCATGGCGGTCGTGACGCGCATGATCGCCTGCTCTGCCTTGTTGAGGTGCGCCGCATCAATATCCGGGGATTCATTGTCTACCCATACCGTAGGGGTGTAGACTTCGATTTTTTGCAATGCATCTGCAAGTGCCTGCGCTGCGGCCAAGGAGATTGTTGCTTCATTCGCTGGAGATTCGCTGACTCCAGTGTCCGCATTGGTATTGTCACTATTTTCTAATAATTCTGCCATAATGCCCTCCTTATGCTCTCTGGATCTCGATTGGCAAGTCTAATACCGGTTTTTCAAAGTTGCAATATGCGGTGATCTGATCGGTGCCGGTAACGATTCTATCCACCTTGCCCCACTCTTTCCGCCGCGCCTTCTTACTGGCTTTTGAAGTCAGATCATCTACGCATGAGATATCGGGGCGATCAGTAGCCTTAATACCGGAGACCGTCACCGTCTGCGTATACGGTGCACTGGTTGTCCATCCGCCAGCCGTCAATGTGGCGTTGTGTACAGCATAGAGCCGGTTGATTGCGAGGTTTGTGGCGTTAATGTCCTCAGCCTTAAAAGAGTCGCCCTCCTGCGTGTAAGTTGTCTTGTCTTCCAATGAAATCGTTCCGTCAGAGTTAGTAGTCTCCTTATACTTGCGATTCCCCTCGTAGATATCGTCTTTGTAATTTGTTTTTAATTCCATGCGCTACCTCCTATCTCCTATTGATCTGGTTCCCAGCCGGAACGCAAGCCTATGTGCACCGGACAAGGAAGAACGATACATTGCATGAATGTCTGAGAGAATCTGCTCTATGCTGTTTGCTTCTGTCACAGTCTGATACTCGATTCTCTGCGGAGTTGCCGGTGTGGACGGTTTTACAAAGTAAGCCTCCCGTAGTTTCTGGATATTTCCCCGGATCCGTTGCATGTCACTATCTTTCCGGAAATCTCGCATTGTCCAGTCTGTTTTCGTCACAAGATCCACCAGAAGTATCTCACCAAGCTCCTTACAGGCAGTCTCCACACGGTTCAGATCCACATAGGATATACTTCCCTTTGCTGTCCGGTTTGTCACGTCTTCTGACGTTCGGTCAGTTATCAGCTCATCAAATACACTCATCCAATCTCCACCTCCGCCGTCATTTCTCGTGTAAATGTAAAGTCCATCTTTTTAATTGCACCTATTCGTGTGCCATCAAAATCAGTGTCCACAGATACGATATCTCCAAGCTCTTCCTCATTGAGGAGCACCCGGCAGGATACTGATTCGTTGCTGCTGTAATAGTCGTACACACGGTCCAGTACCTCGTTTACATTCTTTGGATTCACGAGTGTAGCTTCCTTCACCTCCACCAGATTCTCGTTCTGGCTGATGTTCGGGTTCGTCTTCTCGTGGATCGTGGTAAGATGTGTATACTTCTTTCCGGTGAGCACTACCTCACCGCCGGTTCCCGCGATGGTTGCCCAGTTATCGCCATAAGCCGTTATTGTGCCACCAGTGATCGCCAAACTGTGATGTGCCTCAGAGAAAGTGATTTCTGCGGTGCCAGTCAAGGTGTCCTTGTATAGCTCCTCCGACTCGTTCGACTTGATGTAGGTATGCGCATACACTCTCGCACCAGTCGTGATATCGCTGTGATTGATTGTCAGCCCAGACATCGTATTTGTTTTCGTAAAGCTTTCCTTTGTTACCCTCATTCCGGGTTTCAAACCGGCTCCCGGATGGAGTCCTGCGTGTGGTTTTATGATTCCTGTGTTCCGAGGATAGATATACAGATTAAGATCATATGCAGTATTGACGGAGGCCCCGATTGCAAAAGCTACCTGTGCGAGTGCATCGCGGCGGCTGCCTGCTGGAAGATATCCGGTTACTGTCAGATCCTGCAATGTCTGATCCAGGAAATAATCAATGTTCTGGCCTTCAAATATCGCCGCTACAACGTTTTTTACCGGATCATCATTGTAGATTCCACCTTTAAATTCCGATGTGTCCAACAATCCCACAGCGTCTTCTGTGCTGACCTCATAATCGGTTTTGCTCATGCGTTTGCCAGATTTCAAATAAAAGATTCCGATGATATTTTCATCAAAATACAGTTTCATCTGCTGCCGACGCTGGAAATTGAAAGCGATGTTTGACTTACTTCGAATCGTAAAGTTCAGCGTGTTAATGCTGAGTTCTTCACTGATCGGGCTTATCTCGATAAAACAGTCTACATTTTTTGCCTCATCATCCAGGAATGTTCGGCCTAATCCATACTGAATGTCCGTCAAAAATACTGGTCTAAACGGTCTGGAGGTCTTCTCGAACGCGATCGTTACTTTGTTGTAATATTCTACCGGGTGATAGCAAAAATACTCGTAATCGTCCGGATAGAATGTCTCCTGCGCGATTTCTTCCGTTCCTCGATACCATGAGATGGTTAGCTGCGAGCAGTAATCCCCGGAATGATCATTGAACACAAGGGATATCCCCTGGCTACTGTAATTATCAGAGAATGTTGCTGTTAGTGTCGGAACTTCGAAATGTGAAGATGGATACAAACCTTTATGGGGGACTATCGCGGCTCCCGGCTGTATGATTCCTGTCTGAAATATTCCGTTTTCATCGGACACTGCCCGGGAAATATATCCTGCTTCTGGGAACACATCATAGTTCTTATATTCTCCATTCAGCATTGAATACCCAGGATAATTCAGCGCCACATCCGGGAAAGAATGTTTTATTTTTAGACTGTCCAAATGCCCACCGTCATTACAGCTATACTCAGCATTTTCCTTCGCTCCCAGGGCAATATCACCGTAAACGATTTTCAAGCCTCCAGCATCCACCAAACGATAGTTCGTGATCTTCGCGATCCATACATGGCGATATGGTCTGGATGTCTCCAAGAAGGTAATAACGACCTCATTGTGGAGTTTTACAGCGGCTTCACAGAAATATGTGCTGGATGTCGGAGAAAAATCCAGATTCTCGACAAGATCCCCATTTTTGTACCATTTAATATTAAGCTTCGAAGCGTAATCTCCCGAGATGCCGTTGAAGTTCAAGGTGATCCCTCGGGAGGTTTTAAGCCGATCAAAGCGGATTCGGAGTGTAGGTGGGTCCATAAACTCACCGTTTGCATCGGAAACCTGACTACTCGTGTAGCCGCTCTGCCCGTCTGGAATCGTGTCCGGCGTATTCCGGTATTCGCCATTCAGCAGCGAGTACCCAGGAAGAAGATACGCATATCCCGGCATTTGCTCTTCCTGGGTCGTAAGATTATCCGTGGAAGAATAATACTCTTCTCCGTTTGTCGATATTGATACATCCCACTTCATGCCTTATCTCCTTCGCTGCGGCTCCATTGCTACGAAATCCAATTTCAGTGTGTCTTCATATCCCCACAGATTCACGTCATTCCTTCGGATCATAGAATCTTCGGCGGTTGTAACGTAAGCCTTAAAGGATAGCATCTCCTGCCCGTACGGGATCACAAAGTCGTGGCTGTCCTGTGGTGCACTAACAACATCGTAAAGCCGGTCATAGTCTTGATGTTTTCCGTCTTTTGCCTGAACTTCCAGTGTATAATTGTAGTATGTTCCGATGATATCACGGTGCATCACACCATCCAGCGTTCTGCCGGAGTTGTCGGTGTCTGTCACTTTCGCTTTGCGGGAGAGTTTCATGACATTCACATCATACTCAACTCCGTCCACGGTAAATATTGTAAAATGGCTCATCGGCTACCTCCTGTCACAAGTCTTACACTTCCGCGGCTGTTCTCTGCATCAATTACAGGTTTCAGTACGCGGCCCAGCTGCGCCAGATTGCCCTCGAAGCGAATCACCACCTGCTGACTACCGCCAGATATTCCGCTCTCCGCCAGTGCTTCCATGAGCGCCTGTTTCATCGTACTCAATGGGGAAACAACCTCTGTTTCGCGCTTGTTATCGCCCAGAATTGCTGCGAACTCACCGGCACGCGGAGGCACCACAGTACCAGATGCCAGGCGTGGAAGATGTACCTTGCCCACCGTTGGTATGTCGAGTCCGAAGGTTTCGCCGCCGATGCCCGGCACCCAATCTGGAACATCAAAGCTCAGGTTATTTAGTGCCGATATCATCCGGTTCAGAGCCGTTATCACGCCGTTCACCATAGACTCAACGCCGCCGAGGATCGTATTGATAACGGAACGGATCGCGCCCCAGATACCATCCCAGATCGTCTTTGTCTGAGATTTCAGAGTAGTCCAGTTATCGATGATAGCCTTTTTCATATCGGCAAATTTCGTGGAGGCGTTGGTGCGGATTGTCTCCCATGTGCTGAGCAATACGCTTTTCACAGATTCCCATGTGGTCTGTGTGCCGGACTTCGTTTCCGCCCATCTCTGAGCGATTGTGTCCTTGATGTTCTGGAACTTTTCACTTGCGGATGTCTTCACGCTTGTCCAGTTCGTTCCAAGCCAGTTCTTGATGTTGTTCCAAGTCTCCTCGGTCTTCTTTCTGGTCTCAGTCCATTTCTCCACGATCTTATCCTTGATCTCTGCAAACTTCGCGATCACAGAAGAGATAAAGTTGCTGATACCGTTCCGCAATCCTTCCATGAGATATTGTCCCATTTCCATCATGACAGTGGACGGGCTGTGGATACCAAATGCAGACTTGAATCCATTGATAAATGGCTTAAAAATGTTGTTCACAATCCAAGAACCTACGCTCTTGAGTGCATTCACGATTCCGTTGTAAAGTCCCAGCACGATATCGCCGCCGGACGCATCAATATAACCAGAAAAATAGCTGACAACGCTGTTCCATGAATTCACCAGAACATCGCCAAGACCTTTCAAAAGATCTATGCCGGATGCTATCGCCGTTCCAATCAGTTCACCGACCGATCCGAAGACACTCGCATAGTCAAATCCTTTTAAGATTCCACCAATTGCATCAATAATCCCCTGTGGGATAGATCGCCAGTCTACACCTTTGAATAATCCAGTGATAAGTTGAACAGCTCCAGATATAAAGTGAGAAACTGTGCTGCTCAATGTACTCCAGCTGAATGTAGAGAAAAATCCGGTAAGTCCTGCGGTGATTGCCGTTCCGATGCCCTTCCAATTTGTGGTGGATAGGAACTGATCCAGCTTACTCATACCGAAGTTCACTCCGTTGCCGATCTGAGAGCCAATATAGTTTCCTACACCCTGCCAGTCCTCAGCGGCTACCATCTGCCGGATCTTATCAGCCATCTCCTTTATGGAGGAGCTGATCTGTTCGGTCGTAAACATATCCTTCGGGTTTGTGGAACTGCCGCCACCGCCGCCAGAGTCACTGCTTTTCGATCCTATCTGCTCTATCGTATCAAACGATGCCAGACTCTTTTCAGCTTTCTTTGCTGCTGATCCCGTCTTTTTTAGGGAGTCCGCATAATTTTCCTGTACCTTAGTGGCTTTCACAAAGGTGCTTTGCCCGGTAAGAGCGGAGAAAAACTGACCAGCCGCTGTTGCTGCTGTTGTCAAAAGGCTGATGAGATAGCTCAGTGCCGGAGCTACTGCGGTGAGGATCGGGGCGAATGCTGTCGCAAGCGCGTTCTTAAGCTGTGTCAGCGATCCCATAAGCCCGGAAACCGTGCTGTTTGTGCTGCCGGAATACTGGACAAGGTTCTTCATTCCGTCTGTAACGGCACTTCTGATGCGGTTAAATAGGGCGAAGAGAGAGCGAATACCGAATGCATAGCTCAGCATTTTTTTAAAGCTCACAGAGGTCTTGCCAAGATTTTTCTGAAAATCTCCTGTGGATTTTGAAGCTTTTTTTGTTTCACTATTGTACTCTTTCGTCTTTTCGTTAAGATCTGCATAAGATGTTTTCAAACGGTTAAGAGTATTCTCCAATGCAGTTTGTGCTGCGGTATACTGCGCCATCGTTTTTTGCCCGGACTCAGTATCTATTCCTGTGGTATAAGCCCCACCAGAGGATTCCAGTTTTGCCTTGGCTTGTTGCGCCTCTTCAAGCTTCTGCCGCAACATGTCGATGTCGTATTCCATCGCCTTAAAGGTCTGACTATTCCGATTCCCACCAATCTCTACAAACTTAATCTGTCGTTCGATTGCTGCATCAAGCTTTTTGCTTATAGAGTCGATCTCTTTATTGAGATCTGTATATTCCTGTGTAGGTATCTTCTCCCCTTTGAGTTCCTCGACTTTTGATTTAAGCTCCTCGACTTTACGGGCCTGCTCATCATACTGGCTGTTGAGCTTCGCAAAGGAATCTGCCTGCTTCTGCAAGGCGATTTTCGCCTTGTCCCCGATGCCAGAGACAGACTCAGCCATCCGGCGTGCCGCGGCCTCAACTTCTTTCGTACCAGCTACAAGACCATCATCGCTGATCGATGTATCAATGAGTATTGTTCCGTCTGCCTGTCCCATAATTCATCTCCTTATAGCCACTTCTCAAGAGCCGCGCGTTCTTTCTTCTCTTCTGCGCTCAATCTCTTGCGAATGCCTACCATGTCCGCGTTTTCCCGTTCGAATTCTTTTTCCCACTTCTCCAATTTCTTGTGTTTGGCTTTCTTCTGCCGGATTGCGAGGATCTGGGAAAATAAGCCGTCACCGACTTCCATAAAGAATCCCAAAAACGTCCACCAGTGAAGGAATGGGACAGAACGAACCTCCATTCCTGCAACTTTGTTGACCGCAGGAATGATAATCCGGGAATCCTGCTCCCAGTCAATCAGCCGGGGGCTGTTCTTCTTGTCTCGCATACCGCCGTCAATGAAATCCGCGGCTTTCTTGCAGGCTTCCTCTCGGAGTTCTCGGGGAATCTGTTCGAAGTCCTTATAAAGGATCTCAAACATGATTTCCTGCTTTTCTCTATCTGTCCAATCTGGATCCTCGCAAGCTTCCAAAATTCCAATAATGGAACGGAAGTCTGCGTTGATCGCATAATCCGTTCCACCAATATTTAGAGAAGAGGGCAGCTCATAGCTGCTCATTTTCTGTACTTCGCCGTGTAATTACGGAGACGGGAAGTACTCTTTTTAATTCTCACGTTCATTTCGCTTTCGATGAATTTTACAAGCTGATCGAGAACATATTCACAGAAAAATCTACCGTCCTTGTACGGAGTCCACGGATTGCAGTGCTTGAAAAGATCGTCAGATGCTCCCTGTGTGTTCAGAAGCTCATCAAAAAGCTCTTTTACAGTGCCGGACATCTTGTCCAGTCCCTCCGGATCATCGTTCGCCGGAAGTTCCAGTTCCTCAAACTTTTTCTGCACGATATCGGCACGCTTGATAATGTCCAGATCTGCCGGATTAAACATAAAGCCGCCGGTCACTGTACCGTTTTTGTCCACGATTTCGATGTATTCCCGATCATCAATTACAATCTGTTTTGCCATACTGTATGCCTCCTACTTACACGAGGGACGCAGTGAAGGATTTCTTCGATACATCCCATGTACCCTTCACGCGGTTGCCTGCTTTGTAAACGGTGAACGGTGTCTGTACGCCGGAAGTATCGCCGCCCACGCTGTTCGGGATAACGTACACGTCTTCGCGGTACGCCCATACCACGGTCGGTGCGGAATCTTCTTCTGCGCCAGGCTTAAGAAGCACATCAACCATCGTTGTTTTGCACTTATCCCCCGTTGCTCTGGTATTGGCGATCTCCATGATCTTATTGGAGAGGGCATCGTCATAGTCCTCGTAGTAGAACGGATCCACATCTGCCTGCACCTCATAGCCGGAGTGTTTTACAGACTGTTCGCCCAGAATGTTTTTGTTTACTTCTACATCCGGGTTCAGCTCCTCGTTGTACTCTTCAAGGTCCTTGCCGAGGCGGACATATGTCGCAGATGTTCCGTTAAAGGAAGCATCTAAGTAATGAGCAAGATATTTTCTCTCAATCATAATAAAAAGCCCTTTCTGCCTATAACTTTTTAGGCGGTGTAGGTTAGCGATTATCTACATTCAATAACCGGTTGCTGTCTGGCAGGCGTCGCGGCTCCTGCATCTCTTTTGACCATATCGGTAAAGCCGCCAATATGGTGCGTGGTTGCAACGAAATTTACCACCTCAGACATGTATTGCTACAGTTCAAAATCATTCGTGTAGCGTACCGATACGGGTAAAATCCAGTCCTGTACGCCATTCTCCTGCGGCTCTGTGCCGTAAGAATTATCACGAGTGATACGTTTTATCTGTCTCCCATTAGAAAGCCGTGGAAAGGCAGATAGGCGGGTCTCCGTGCCGTTTATTACGGCGGGTTCCCGGCAAATCCATTTTCCAAGTGTGTCAAGGAACTGCTGGATGCTCAGCTTATACCGCTCTTTCTGCGCCGCTGACCGGTACACCACGTAAAATGGATACTGGCATACTTGATGGATACCTCCGCATACATCTTCCCTCTCACTGTATACGAGTGCACCATTGTCTGCGGAAAATGCGATTCCGCTGTCCTCGCCCAACTCCTCAAACTTTATTGTCTCTCCCGGATCCAATCCGGGATACTGCTTCAGCAACGCTTTCATGGCGGCTGTCAGAATTTCATATCCTGTCGCATCCTTTCCAATCGGTTTTGCATCAGCCACGCCGTCCACCTCCTGCCGTTTCCTTCACATTCTTGATCCATGTTTGTCCATCCTTTTCTTTCGCAGCGTCAAACCAATGTGCTTGCGCCGCTGGATGTTTCGTTTTGGTGTATGTTAGATACTCTTTCGCCTGTGTCTTACCGGAATACTGGCTGACAAGCACCTTCTTTGCGCCTTTTTTTGCCCACGGCGATCCGGTCTTTTCGTCCACCATGCCCTTTCCTTCATAGAGGAACCGTCCTTGAGGACCATAAGCCGCAAACACGCGTCCAGATCCCTGCACTGCCGCACTCGCTGCCTTGGTAACGCCTACGAAGATTCCGGTTTCCATCGGCATAAAAGGCACCATGCTGTTCATCACAGCACCGTCGAGCTGATACTGGGCCTTCCTGTACTGCTCGGCAAACCGAGACAGATTAAGCTTTACTTTCGTATCGCCATCCACAAAGGAAAAGCCTTTGAAGTGATATGTCTTACTCGCCATGACTCTGCCTACTTCCCGAGAATCTCAAAATGTGGAATCACAGTATATGGACCGCCGGTACTTGTGATCTTGAATACAAAATCACGTGCATTGTTCATATACTGGTAGAATCCATTTCGATAGTCACCGTCATTTACATTGCCGCCAGTCCACTCTCCCTCCCAAAAGAAATCGTCCGGTCCGAAGGTAATACTTTCTGCCAGTTTATCATTCGTCTGCCGTTTCCATTCTTTTGGGGATCGCCACGGGAGCATTCCGTCCTCTGTTGAGATCATTATGCCGTCAACATCAGGGTTTGTGGTGTGCATATAGAACGGAATGTGGAGCTGTGCGTTGTCTGTACTGTCCGCCCCGTACTTCTTGATGATCGCCCCGCGGTCCGTGTTCAAATCCACATTGCGGAGGATGTGCGGATACCACATAGCATCTTTGGATGTGGGGCTTTCGTAATAGTTGAAAATTGTTACCGTCTTGTCATACATGCTCACACCTCACATAACGCATGGTTGAATTTGTCATGAAACGCTTTAATTCTCACGATATTCCCGGTACATTCCTCCGGCACACTGCCGTAAAAGATAATGCTTTCCGGGTGCAACCGTTCCACCATCGCATTGTAGCCGGATAAGAATAGGCGTTTTTTGCCTATACTGTTCATGCAGCCAACGGAAGATACCGCCACTGTGCCGCCCTCTGGCTCGCCGTCAAAGCACCATTCGTAGCTGTCTGGTGTGCTCCACGATATTGTCGGGATTACATGGCACCCATACTCCTGCAAGTAGGCACCGATCCAGTGCTTGCGATAGTGGTTGTATATCTGTATCGCTTTTGGGAAATCGGTGTAGGTGCTGAAATCTGGTGTGAGAATATATCGGAATCGGCTCAACTTTTCCACATAGCGATCCACGTTTACCCAAAGTGCATTGAACTGGTAGTCATCAAGGAAAAAGTGAACCGCTTTTTCTCCTGGCTTCGTGCATTTCCCTCTGATGTAGTTGAATCCTACAAATTCGCATTCACC
>ERZ1026888.767-NODE-767-length-16217-cov-20.659015_pt1 | contig 16217 bp, 9 predicted proteins | sample MGYA00380174_ERZ1026888 | MGnify/ENA primary metagenome ERZ1026888 (study PRJEB33269, sample SAMEA4719810) | human gut metagenome | biome: human-associated habitat; feature: organic feature; material: feces | place: Cameroon | collected 2013-10 ...
ACCGTTCGGCAACTATCACCGTAGCGGCTGGTTCTGATACCAAGACTATCACCGTGAGCCAGAACTCTACCGAGGGACTGCTCATAACATCTGGTAAGACCATGAATGTGGGGGCTGCCGGTGGTCAGGTTACTGTTACCCTGAAGGCAAATGCAAGTTATTCTCAGGTCATCAGCAATGAATGGGTGAGTGAGATTACTTCTCGTGCCAACATGGTGGAATACACCCGCAACTATTCGGTGGCTGCCAACATCAGCAATGCCCGTTCGGCAACCATTAGCTATACCATGGTGGTAAACGACAGTACTTCCATCACCGAAGCTGTTACCATCAACCAGGAGCAGGGTACTACTACAGGTGATATGAGCAAGACAGCTATGGATATTGCTGCCTTGATGTATCCGGGGTGGAATCTGGGTAATACGATGGAGGCAGGAAATGCTGCCAATAACTGGAAGAATACCGGTATCGGTTCTGAAACTTCATGGCAGTCGGCAAAGACTACCCAGCAGTTCATCGACCTGGTGAAAGCTTCTGGTTTCAAAAGCGTCCGTATTCCTTGTTCTTGGGTAATGGGTCACATCACAGATGCTGAGGCTTGCACCATCGATGCCGATTGGTTGGCCCGTGTTCACGAGGTGGTAGATTACTGCATCAAGAACGATCTCTATGTCATCATCAACCAGCATTGGGATGGTGGATGGATTGAGCATGATGGTTTGACTGCTGCTACTGATGTGGATGCTACCAAGGCAAAACTCACCAAGATCTGGACTCAGATAGCCAATAGTTTCAAGGATTATGACGAGCGTCTTATCTTTGCCGGTATGAATGAGCCTGGTGTGGGTGGCGGTGATGCCAATGCATTGCTGGGCACTGCGGATTTGGCCAATAGAATTGCAGAGTATGAGCAGACTTTCATTGAGGCAGTGCGTGCCACAGGTGGCAACAATGCCAAGCGAGTTCTGGTGGTTCAGGGTCCTAATACCAATATCGACAACTTCGTGGCTCATAATTATATGGATAAGATCCATGATTCAGCTACTGACCGATTGATGGTAGAGGTTCATTTCTACGATCCTTATCAGTTTACAGATTTGAGTGAAGACAAGGATTGGGGCAAGTACTATCTCTATTGGGGTAAGAACAACAAGGGTGGTGATGCCGACCGCACTGCTGATGCCAAATACAACGAGGATTATGTAGAGGCTCAGATGGAGAAGATGAAGACCCACTTCTTCGACAAGGGTTATCCAGTGTTGATTGGTGAGTTTGGTGCCAACCAGCGTCTGGCTATCGGTAAGGATGCGCTTCATGATGCATCCGTGAAGGATTACTACAAGGCTGTTGTTACCAGTGCTATCAACAATGGTTGTGTGCCTGTGGCTTGGGATACCAATGGCGGTCTTCCTAGCATGACCATTTTCAATCGTGCAAATACAACCGTTAGCAATGCCAATATTCTGGAGAGTATCCAGGAGGCTGTGAAGACAGCTTCTTGGCCTGCAAAATAAATTTTTAATAAAGCCTCACTTGAGGTTGGAATGAGCCTCATTTGGAGTTGGAGTAAGCCTTACGTAACGTTCGTTTGGGGCTCAAACCAACTTCAAGTGAGGCTTACTTGTTTTTCTTTTCCTTTTGCTTTTATTGCCAATTCAGTTGTTTCTATTTTTATTTATCTTGTTGTTTTCTCCTTTCACATTTATCTTATTGATTTGTAGATGAATAGGTTAGGTGTGAAAGGAAAATTGTATCAAAGAAATAAAAAAACAAGGATAAGTAGAATAGTATCAGTATTCAGCAAAATAATACCATATATTTCCGATATTTAATTGTATCTTTGCAACTGAAAAAATGCTATATATAAGAATTAACAATAAACATAATCCTAATTTAATTAAGCAAAGCTTATGAAAAAGTTTTTTACTATTATGGTAGCAGCTTTTGCTGCAGTTAGTGCTTTTGCACAAAGTAGAACAACATTATGGGAAGGTGAGCAGACCATGGATGGCACTTGGCCTAATGTTGGTGTAGAACTCAGCAACTTGGCCACAGCTAAAGCTGGCGACAATATCGTTGTTACGGTATCTAAGGCTGATGCTTCCATTAATACAGCTTGGGAATGGGGCTGCCAGGTGTTCTTGAAAGTCAATAGCGGTGCCAATGGTGCTTGGGAAGATATGGCAGGTACTTCTGCTGTAGGATTCAAGGAATCAGGTGAGGCGAAGTTTGAGATTACCGATAAGATTCTGGAGCAGTTTAAGACGGCATCCAGCTTCTACGTTCAAGGCATGTGCGTTGTTGTTTCTAAGGTTGAGTTGGAGAGTGCTGTTCCTACAACTTCTACTCAGCTTTGGAGTGGTGAATGCGTATTTGGCAATTGGGCTGATGGTTTCAGCGTTCCTGCAGAGCAGTTTGCCAAGGCTTCTGCTGGTGATGTCTTGGAGTTTGTTTATACCACTGATACTGAGACTACAGAGAAGTGGTGGCAGTTTAAGACTATCTTTGCTGGTACTGAAGATGCCTTGACTTCTAATAAGGCAGACTTGAATGAGTACGATTGTGCTACTGTAGCAAGTGGCAGTACTTCATATAAGATTGTCTTGAATGCAGAGGATATTGCTAGATTGAAGGAAACAGGTTTGTCCGTCAATGGACATTTCAATATTGTTACAGCTGTTAATCTGATTCAGGCTGTCAAGGAGCCTTCTACCGGCATTAGCAATGCTTTCGTGCTTACTCCTGCAAAGGATTCTAAGACATTCAATCTTGCAGGTCAGCAGGTAGATGCATCTTATAAGGGTGTTGTAATCAAGAATGGCAAGAAGTTTGTTCAGTAATCATGGGTTTATAACTCCGTTGGTTTAGTTTAATAAGTATTTAACAAGAAAAGGGCTAGGTTGCTGGTTGCAATCTAGCCCTTTCGCTTTTAGTGCTCTAAATAGAGTCCGTTCAACTTTTCCAGGAAAACACTCACATCATCATTCACCAGCTTCATAAAACCATGAATCTTACTGTTGGCTACTCCCGGATAAGGAGTATAATAATGTTCATTGATTGGCTCTCCCTGGTTTCTGCCAAACATTAGGTAGGCGATGTGATGCTGCTTCAGTTCTGGAAGAAGGACTTCTGAGAAGATGCTGGAATCACCAATCGATTCGATGCCTGTTGTCATGCCGAAAGCATTGTTATGCTCTTGTGCAAAAGGCAATGCCTGGGTGATGATTTCCTTCATGCTCTGCTGATAGAGGGGAAGACGGATGGCATTCCTGGTTTGCAGATAGGTGACGTTGATGACATCTATCTGATGGTCTGGATATCGTTCCATCAGCTTCTTTCCAGGCTGATAGGTTTCGGAATAGCCATAAACCACATTGGTTACATCATTATCCTCCAACAGATCCTGTATTTTTTTATAAAGATCGATGTATTCGTCTTTGCTCAACTGGCAATACCAGGCTTTTCCGTCTATAGGAAGAAGATTGAGTACCACGGGTGCCTTGATACCATAACCGTCTTGCAGGGTGTCGAGGTACTTGGCCACTTGCTTGGTGTATTCCTCCAGCAGATCTGCGTTGCCGTTGTAATGAGGCATCGTCCAATTCATGATGAGTAATCCTCCCTTGCGGAAGTGTTTGAGTACATCTTCCCGGATGGCCTTGAAAGGAACTCCATCTGCATTCTGCTGCTTTCCACTTTCGATGCCGGCAAGTTCATAGCCATTGGCTGCCGGACGGTAACCGCAGAGTGCCTTCATGTCGCAGCGGTCGCTATCGCATTCCCATCTGTTCCAGCCCATTCCGCTCAGGGTACCATACATCTGTCCGATGAGGGTGCCCTTGTTGGCGAAAGCCTTGAGGTTGGTCTTCAGATTCTCCGTGCGGGTTGTAAGACCGCTCATGGCTATCTCATCATACGATTTCTTTTTCTTGTCACCGCAGGATGTGAAAGCCATGAGTGCTGCAAAAATCAATATAAAATATCTGATTCTCATGTCTTTTATTCGTTATAAGCCTTCTTCATAGCTTCTACCACGGTAGGCAGAGTCCACTGTGGCACACTTCTGTCTGTATCATCGAAGATACTCATCCAGTAGAAGGTAGCTACGCCGTATGCTTTTGCCTGCTTCACAATGTCGGCAGCCTGGTCGGCAGCAGCCTGAATTTCGCTGGCAGAACTGTTCTTGCTGACGCTCTTGCTTCCGTGAGTACCGTATTCACCGATGACGCAAGGGATGCCCTTGCTGATGAACTTATTGTTCAGGCGGGTGAACATATCTGCGATTTCCTTACTGCAGGAAGCATCCCACTTGCCTTTCTGGGCAAACCAATCCCATGGAGCATAGGTGTGAACTTCTACGGCGATATGACCATCCACCTTGTCGGTAGGGATAGTGAGGTTGTTTAATACTTCATCACCGCAGGCTGCAGCATAAGTGTTGACGATGAGGTTGCGGGTCTCGTTGTTGCCGCCGGTAGCACGCACTGCATTCACAAAGCTCTGGGCATAACCGTTCAAACCTTTATAGCTGTTTGTATTCTTTGGAGCATTCCAGGTGTTGTCAGCATCGAGCATTTCGTTGTATCCTTCGAACACCAGATGCTGGTCGTAGTTCTTGAAACGGGTGGCAATTTGAGTCCAGAGATTCTCGAATTTCTCCTTATTCTCCTGATAGTTGGCTTCATCAGCCTTGATCCAGTGCTTCACATTCTCATCGTCGGCACCTGTATCATGGTGAACATTCAGGATGCAGTACATTCCGTTATCAATCACGTAATCAACGATTTCCTGTATTCTGTTCATCCAGGCTTCATCCACGGTTCCGTCTTCCTTCATGTGCTGGAACCAGGTGACTGGGATGCGGACAGAATTAAAACCGTTCTTCTTCAGAAAATCTACCATCGGTTTGGTGGTAGGAACCTGTCCCCATGCTTTCTCGAAATCAGTAACAGAATTGCTGTTCATGTTCATCCACATGGCTACCACATCTGTGCAGTTGCCGAAATTGGTACCGATGCCCATGTTCTTCACTGCATCCACAGCGCTTTCTTCTACATAGTTTGCGTTCAGGTTTACCTGATCGCGGGTAATCACGTTCTTGCTGTTCATAGCCGCTTTCCACCAGTCGTTGGATGGCATGTTGCTTCCATACCAAGGCATGAAGAAGCTCCATTTTGCACCGGCATTCCAAGCCTCATCGATGCCGGCTGTAGCTGTGTTGCTGTTGGCATCAGTTCCGCATTCTGCCAGGGCTACGAGCTTGCCAGGATAGCGTGCCTGAATCTCCTTGAACTCCTGTGCCTGCTTGGCAGCATCATAACCGTAGAGGTCGCGACCGATGATATCTACATACTTGTCGCCGGGATACCAGTCGGCATCATTGTCATAGGTATTAGCATCGCCATTGTAATTCTGTGTGGTCCAAGCCCAAATCAGGTTGTGTATTCCCTTGCTCTGGAAGTAATCAAACATGGTCTGCCAAAGCTTCTTGTAGGTCTCGGCACCATCATATCCCCACCAGAACCAGGACTTGCCCCAGCTGTCACCTGATTTCAGACAGGCATTGCCGGCTGCCTCGTGGAAAGGACGCCAAACGGCAACAACGCCTGCATCCTGCAACTTCTGCAAGACTTCCACCACCTTATCCATTTCCTGATAGAACCACTTGTTCTCCCAAGTGCCGGCTGTCAATACGTTGGCTGCCTTGAAGGTGGTTTCAGATGGGGTGCAGGTCACACCGCTTCCATCTGTTCCCGGAACGGTGCTCTCGGTCTTAGGCACGTTGAAGTGCCACATCAGCGATACCAGTCCGCCTTGGTCTGCCCAGTTGGTAACAGGCGTGATGTCGTTGTAGTTGATCCATCCGTTGGAACCCTGCTTAGGTACATAGATATGGATGAAATCATAGCAGTTCATGGCAGGATATTTGCCTGTTGCTTTATAAATCTTATCTGCTTCCTGGGTGTTCCAGTTAACGTTGGCGATGACCGAAGAGATGGTCTTGCTTCCATAATTCAGCTGCAGATATTTGTAGAGACGCTTGGTCTTCTCTGTTGCGGCTGGGTCAGCGAGATTCACATTGCCCACTTCGCTTTCGTGATAGATAGAGAAAACGACATTGTTAATCTTGTTGATGTCGTATGTTTCCCATGCTCCGAAGTCCTCCAGACCTTTCAGATAAATTTCCAGTTGATTGTTGGCATTGTGCTTCATGCTGCTGACGGTATTGCTTTCGCCAGTCAGATTCCATTCAGCTTGCTTTCCTTCCGAATTGTTGATGGTAATCTTGTCACCATCAGTTTGTGCCAAGGCAGTGAATGAAATCATTACTGCCAGAAGTGAGAGTAATATCTTTTTCATTGTCTTGCTACTTTGATGGATTTGTTGTTGATTTTGATGATGTATACGCCGTGGGTCAGCTCATCCAGCGGGATGATGGTCTTGTCTCCGGCGAGGATAGGGGAGAGGCTTACTGCCTTTCCGTCGAGGGCGAAGGCACTCACCTGGTTGTGGGTTCCGTCCACGATGATGCGGTCTCCTTCGAAGGCAAACCTGCTGTTGGCTTCAATTTGCTGGATGCCCGTAGTGGTACCATAGGTGAAGGTGGAAACCTTCCACAGTTCGTAACTGGCAGTAGTGGCTGTAGATGTTACGGTCATCTTGTCATTTCCGAAGGTCACTTCCGGTAGAGTGCTCAGTGCAAACTCTATCTTGCTTCCATCGTTGAATGATACGAACAGCGACTTGCCGTCGGCAGCTTTGGCTGAGATGCAGCTCAGAGCCACCAGTAAGGATAATGCTATTTTCTTCATATCGGGTTGATGTTTTGGTTAAAATTAAAAATGTGGCGCAGTTGTTGAAACTACGCCACAAATTTACAAATTATATTTCACATAAATGCGTTTTTTATGTTAAATATTCTAGCTTATGGAAGGATAACAATCTTAGTTACTCCTGTTAAGTCGCCCTGAATAGCAAAGCCACATGAGTTCGCAACTTCTACTGCTGTTTCATCAAAAACATATTCAAGTTTACTTTCTGAAGGATTCCAATCTGAGATAGTTGTAATGTTTGGCCAACCATCTTCATTCTTGTTGATCTGTACTTGTCCCTTGACGGTAGGGTCTTTGTAAACAATCAGCTTAGAACCAACTTTTACCTTTACTTTCTCAAATACTTCTTTGGTTAAATAGAATTTTCCACTGCCACTTGACCATGAGAAATCAAATGGATATGTTATTTTCCCATTATCCATATTCGTTACAAGTTCTGCAATATCCTTCTCTGCAGGAACCACCTTGAATTCTGGACCTTCAATCTTGTTGCCGTCTTGGTCTTCCATCACAATCTTGTAGGTACCAACTTCTGCATTGGCAGGAACCTGGCATACAATCTCTGTATTGGTACGAGATGTATAGCGGTTTACCTTGTAAGAACCGATATAGAGGTTCTGGATGTTCTGGAAGTTCTTACCTGTGATGGTGATGGTTGAACCTGCGATAGCTTCACCTGGAGTGACAGAAGCAATAGCTGGATCTGTAGCTGCCTTGATGCTCAATGCATTCTTCTTCTCAATGGTTGTACCATTCTTCAGGTTGAGCTTGAAGCCTGTACCAGCACAAGCTGCAGGAACTGTTACTGCGATGGCATTGGCATTCTGTGCTGCAAATTTCTCTACGGTCTGCTCAACATCGCCAGGGAAGGTGATGCTCTTCACGAGGTCGAGATCTGTACCCTTGATGATGGTCTGGTCGCCAGCTGTGATGGCTGCTGGTGTGCAAGAAGCTACGGTTGGCTTCACCAATGTATAGGCTACTGTAACAGTCTTGCCGTTGGCGAGACTCAGGATGATGCCATTGGCGTCCTTGGTGCTTTCCTGTGCATCCTCAGGAACAGTGGCAGTTACCTTGGTTGTCTCTACTTTGTTGAGCTGAGATATAGCTGCATTAGGGAATGCAATGCCTGTAATCAGATCCATATCCTTACCGGTGATGGTGATTTCTGCACCATTCTTCACTGGGTTAGGAGTGGCAACGAGCTGGGTAGGAACCACGGTGATGATATTGCCCACAGGAACTTCGATGCCGCTCTTGGTTACTACATAGAAGGTACCATCGGTAGCCTTGGCAGGAACTGCAACAGTAATCTCTGCTGCGCTCTGTGACTTGAAGTCGGCTGCATCTACTGTAGCGCCCTCAAACTTCACGCTGACAATCTGGTCGAATGAAGAACCTTTGATGCTCAAAACCTCACCAGCCTTGATGTTGCGGTCCTTGATAGGAGTAGCCTCAGGTGTATTGATGGTCAACTCTTCCTTGGTCTCCAGAGAAGTACCGTCCTTGATGGTATCTGTCAATGTGATGACACCTGTACGCGCCTCTGCCGGAATCTTTACCTGGATGGTGTAGCGGTCGTGACCAACGAACTCAGCCTCCTTGATGGTGTCGCTACCGGCGAAGATAACGCCGTGCATCAGGTTGAGGTAATCACCCTTGATGGTTACTACATCACCTACATTACCTACCATAGAACCTTCGCTACCAACGAAGAACTTGGTGATTTCGATGTCCTCACGATAGGTGATAGGAGATACGGATGTAATCTCGCCGCCCTTCTTGGTTTTCAGGACAATCTGACCCGGTTCGCATTTCTCAGCAGGAACCTGAATGGAAATCTTGCTGTTGTAGCCGCTCTGGAGAATCTCGTATGCGGTGATAGGGTCTGCACCTGGAAGGTTGACAGACTCAATCTGGTCCAGATTGGTACCATAGAGATATAAGGTACCGCCACGGAGCACTGGGCATGGACCGAATGACTGGAGGGAGATGTCGTTGCCGTACTGGTCGGTAGAGAGATCATCTCCGTCGCTGCACGCTGTCAGCGATAGCCCTACGAGGGCTACCACCAACATGGCGAATATTTTGCTTATCTTTTTCATATCAATTCAGATTATAAGTTTATTTGTTTGGAACCACACGGATGTTGTCAATCTTGATGATTGGATGACACTTCACACCTGTAGGCAATACTGATGCGTTGTTGTAGGCACCCTTGACAATGAAGATGTTGAAGGCGTCGAAGTCGCCCACACCGCTGTACTTCGGTCCCTTGTTGCCATCATAGTCGTAAACGAAGTTGGCCAAAGGGAGGGTAACGGTTACCCATTTCCCATCTGTGTGATAGAGCTTGTCTTCGTTGTTCTGCCATGGCATGTAGAGGGCACGTGCCAACTGACCCTGCTCGCGGAAGAAGGTGTTGTTGGCTCCAGCCAATGTATTGCCATAGATATCCTTCACACCTGCCGCGCCGTTTGAGATGAGGCTGCTGCTGCCGAAGTAAATCTGCATTGGGGCTGCAGACCAGGCATTGTCCTTGTCGATGTACATCTCGAATTTCAGACTCATGTTCTGCCAGTCGCTGAAGTCGGCGAGATCCTGCATACGTGGACGGTTAGAGTAAGTCTCTGGATCCTGCCAGCTTCCTGGCCAGTATTCGAACGAGAAGTTACTGTCGTTCCAGCCACCGTCTGTATCCATGTCGGCATCGCCCATCATGAGGAAGTTGCCACTCAACGAGGTAGCATCGCTCTTGATGTCACGATTGTGCCAGCCGTTGTTGCCCAATACATCTCCACCTTCCTTCCAAGGAGTATCGAAGTCGAAGAGCATACCGCGGTTATCCATGTAGCGGAAGCCTGCCTTGGTTGTACCATTGATGGTGGTGATGGTGATAGGCTCATGCTTAGGCATATCCTCTGGTATGTTGAAGCGGATGCTGTTCAGGCTGATCTTCAAGTCTTCGTAAGGGATGGTGTAGTTCTCGCCAACCTTTATTACCAGATGACTGTCTGCGTAATCCAGGAAGTAGTCGCCGTTGATGGTTACCTCTTCGCCAGGAGCAGCCCACTCGTTGCTCATACCGTTGATGGTAGGGGCAGGAACCACGGTCTTGAAGTTGTAGTCCAAAGTGTCCTTGTTGTTGGTGATGAAGTAAATCTTGTCAGTCACCTTGCCTGGAATGTTCTTTGGCACTGTTACGATGATGGTGTTGTCCGTCATGTAACTGGTGTTCAATACTGCAGCCTGGTCGTTGAAGTTGATCTTGGTCACACTTCTCAGGTTTCTACCCACAATACAGATGGTATTGTTGAGAGAAGCTTCTGTGAGCAGAGAGTCCTTGCTGGCTGCATCCACAGGACGAACATAATCGATGGTAGGGGTTCCGCCTGCAATTTCATACTTGTCTGGCTCGTCCTCGCAAGAAGTGAATCCTGCGCTGACTGCTGCAAGTGCCACGGCGAACAATGCCCCATTTATATTCTTGATTTTCATAATGAAATTCTCTTTATTGATTAATAACTATAGGTATTAATAACTGAAAGTATTACGTACATCTACGTGTATTGGCGTTGCGGTGCTACCCAGGTTAGGGTTCAGGGCTACGTCTTCAGTAGGGAATGGCAATGTAAAGCTGCTGGCTGTTACATTAGGAGCAGCTGTATTTTCATCATACTGCATCTTAGAACTGTCCCATGTGCCACTGTTGTAGTATGCCTTGTAAACTTCATCGCAGTTCCACATCGCATTACGGTGCTGTGCCTTCAATTCCTTGATGCAGCTGTCTACATCGTAGTATGCACGGCGTACGTAGTCGTACCAGCGGTCACCCTCACCGGCAAACTCCAGGCGGCGCTCCTTCCAGATATCATCGAATGTGAGAGTGGTCTTTCTTACGAATCCCTGCCACTCGTATGCACGTCCGCGTACCTCATTGAAGCAATCCAGCGCAAGCTGGTCAGTAGGATTGCCCATCAGAACCTGTGCCTCTGCGTAAATCAGATAGATATCTGACAGACGGAGAAGTGGAGTAGGGAGGGCATTTGACATACGAGCTGGAGTGATACCCAATTCTGCCTTGTGGTCGAAGTTGTCGCCATAGAGATGCTTCACGTTGTTACCACCGCAAGGACCCTGGCACTGACCGGTTGCAGCTGCGTTGTATTTTTTGTTGTACCAGAAATCCAGGTAAGAGAATCCCTTCTTGATACCATCCTTCTGTGCACTGGCAGGAAGGTCGTGGTCTCTCCAGAAGTAAGAATAAACATCGCCTGGCATCATGATGGTAGCCTTGCGACGATGGTCTGGATCTACACGGCTTGCTGGATCATCCTTAGGAGATACTCCGAAGGCTTCCATCAAGTCGAGAGATGGACCGCCCCAACCGCCCCAGCAGTCACCATTCTCATCGAAACCATCTGGAGCCAAGTCGCTCTGGAGGGTATTCTGAGATGTCCACTGAGAACCTACTGTCCAGCGCCATGCAATCATAATCTCATCGCAGAACTGGTTAGAGCCACGGAAGATATCCTCGTAGTGCTCCATCAATCCTCTGCCTGAGTTCTCGATAACATCCTTGGCGTATTCTGCAGCCTTCTTCAAATCGTCCTGATTCAAAGTTCCTGTAACACCAGCCTTGGTCAGATAAACCTTACTGAGCAGACCTTCAGCGCAATAGTAGTCGATGCGGCCTGTGGTACTCTTTTCCTTAGGAAGAAGTTCCATCGCCTTTTCCAGGGTCATGACGATATACTCATATACATCAGCCTTCTCTACCTTGCTCTTCTGGTTGTAGTCACCCTTACTAAGGGTCTCGGAGTTGCTGTGGATGATAGGCACATCACCGAAGGAGCGTACCAGATAGAAGTATGCCATCGCCTTCCAGGCAAGGCACTCGCCCAAACACTGGTTCTTCACCTTCTCTGAGGTGTTGACTGCCTTCTGTAATGACTCGTAAACAGTGCTGCAGTGGCCAATCTCTGCCCAGAGTGAGTAAGACATGTTCACCAGGTCCTCATCGGTACCGTTAGTACTGAAGTTCATGTAAGGGCTTGATCCCCAATACATATTACCAGACATGATTTCACCTACCTTGATGAAACCACGCTGGAAATCATACCAAGGTGAGTTGTAGAGATAGTTTACGCCAGAGATGCAGGAAGCATCACCATTGTAATAGTTCTCTGTGTTGTAATTGTCCTCTACCGGCTTGTCAAGGAAGTCACCGCAAGAGGTCATTCCCATACCGAGGAGCATTACAAATGCTGTATATTTAATGTTCTTAAATTTCATAACTGTTCGTTTTGGATATTAGAATGATAAGTTCAAACCAAATGTAATGGTGGTTGGAGAAGGGTAGCGACCGAAGTCCAGACCATATACATTTGCACTCTGTGTAGAGAGACCAACCTCTGGGTCGTAACCGCTGTAACCTGTGATGGTGAAGAGGTTAGACGCTGTGAGAGTCAGTCGGAGGTTGGTGAGACCAATCTTCTGGATGAGCTTCTGGTCGAATGTGTATCCCAGAGCCATGCTCTTCAAGCGTACGTATGAACCATCCTCGATATAACGGTCGCTGAATGCGTCGTTATCGTTAGGGTCGTTGATGGAAGCACGTGGGTACATTGAGTTTGGATTGTCAACTGTCAAATTAGAAATGTTGTCATACCAGTTGCCTGTGTAGTTGCCATCCTTGGCTACGAGGTGAACTCGCTTGTTGACATCCTTCAACTGGTTGCTCCATGGAGAGTTCATGTGGGTCATCTTCATGTTCAGATAGTTGGCTACCTTGGCACCTACAGAACCGTTGATGAAGATATTCAGGTCGAAGTTCTTGTAGCGGAAGGTGTTGTTCCATCCGAAGGTCCACTTAGGGAGTGGAGAACCGATGTTGGTCTTATCATTCTCGTCAATCTTGCCATCATTGTTGATGTCCTTGTACTTCAAGTCGCCTACATAGGTGGTGTTGGTGCGATTCAGCTGGCTGGCATCCTTCCAGGAGTAGTGCTTGGTGCCGTCGGCATCTGTGGTCTCGTTGTAGTTGTTCTTCTGGAGAGTCTGAACAGGAGAACTGAGGATGTCTTCGAGATCCTTATATACTCCCTCTACTACGTAACCATAGAAACCATAGAGTGATTCGCCTGGGATAGAGCGGGATACTACGTCGCTCCATTGACCCTTACCGAGCAATGCGGTACTGCCGGAAAGACTCTTCAACTTGTTCTTGTTGATAGAGATGGTAACGTCTGAACTCCAGTCGAAGTCCTTGGTGACGATAGGGTGAGTGTTGAGGGCAATCTCAAGACCTGTGTTCTCGATATCTCCATAGTTGCCGTATGGTGCTGCGAGGGCTGAAGACTGGTTGCCACTGGTACCCATGATAGAAGGCAGGTTGAGCTGCATCAACATATCCTTACTCATCTTCTTATACCAATCTACGGTCAGGTTTATGCGGTTGTTTAAGAAGCCGAGGTCAAGACCTACGTTCCACTGCTCCTGAGTCTCCCACTTGATATCGAGGTTCTTCAGGTTGGCAGGACGGAAGCTGGTGCCGAGGGCTGTATCCATGGTGCTCATCGCAGAACCCCACTTGTAACCACCGATGTTGGAGTTACCTGTCTGACCCCAACCGAGACGCAACTTACCGTTGCTCAGCCACTTGATGTCCTTCATGAACTTCTCGTTGGTGAAACGCCAACCCAAAGCCAACGAGTGGAAACCTGCCCAACGGTTGTTTGGACCGAAGTTTGAACTACCATCATAACGATAGGTATAGGTAGCAAGATAACGGTCGTCGTAGTTGTAAGTCTCACGGGTGAAGAAGGAAGCCATTGATGAACTTCCCCATCCTGCGAAAGGCTTAGGGTCGCCCTGTCCCAATGCCGGGTTGTGAACTACATCGTTAGGAAGCTGGGTGTTGAGTATTGCTAAATAGTCATATTTTGATTCCCAGCACTCCTGACCGAGCATGGCAGTGAAACTATGTTTGCCGATATTGTTAGAATATTGCAGATAGTTGTTCAATGACCAGAAGGTATTGCTGTTCTTCTGTTGACGGCTCTGGTTATTCTGACGCTTCCAGGTACCGAGGTCAATCATCGGACTGTAGGTGTCTGCCTTGGATGCACCGATGTCGAAACCCAACTGGCTGTGCCAGGTCAATCCCTTCATCAGGGTGATATCTGCGAAGACACTACCGTTCAAGCTCTGACGATCGAGCAGAATATCGTCTTCCATCGCCATGGCGATAGGGTTAGGATTGGTGAATCCTTCCTTAGATACGCTGGAATAACCACCGTCGATGTTGTAAATCTGAATATCAGGAGGAGTAGTCAGAGAGTAGTTGATCAAACCTTCTGAACCATCAGCCAACTTCAAACTCTCTGATGTCTTGGAATAAGTAGCATTCAAACCGAGCTTGAACCACTTCTTCAACTGTGCTGAGAGGTTCACACGCATAGAATAGCGCTGGAATTCAGAACCGATGATGGTACCATCCTGGTCTGTCCAGTTACCAGAGATATAGTAGTTTACCTTATCTGTACCACCCTCTGCGGCAATCTGGTGTGACTGCTGCCATGCGGTCTGGAAGATAGCATCCTGCCAGTTGGTACCGATACCGAGGATAGAAGGGTCGCTATATACTGGGTCTGGCTTGGAGATTTCGCCCTGGTTAGCCAAATCGTTATAGTATTCAGCAAATTCGCGCAGGTTCATAATATCGAGGCGCTTGTTCTGACGGCTTGCAGCAACGCTACCGGTATAGGTAAACTTAGCTTCACCTGCCTTACCCTTCTTAGTGGTAATCAAAACGACACCATTGGCACCCTGGGCACCATAGATAGCGGTGGCAGAAGCATCCTTCAACACCTCCATGCTCACGATATCGCTAGGGTTGATCAAAGACAATGGAGATACGGCAGAGTGAGAACCGTTACCGAGCTTATCACCCAAACCGAGTGATGAACCGCTGTTGCTCTGAGAGTTGAAGATAACACCATCTACAACGTACAATGGCTCAGAGTTGGCGTTGATAGTAGCGATACCACGAACGCTAACGGCTACGGCAGAACCTGGCTGACCGGAAGTCTGGACAGCATTCACACCGGAAATCTTTCCCTGGAAAGCCTGGTCAACGTTGGTGATAGGAGTCTGCTTCAATGTCTTTTCATCCATAGAAGCGGAAGCACCAGCGAGGTCGCTCTTCTTCATGGTACCATAACCTACAACCACTACTTCCTGAAGACTGTTGTTATCTTCAGTCAATGTAATGTCGTATTTGCTTTGACCGCCCACCTTGAATGATTTGGTGATGTATCCTACGTAAGATACCTCTACGGTCTGTCCGGCAGCTACGTTGAGGGTGTAGTTACCGTCCATGTCGGTTACTGCGGCATTTTTAGTACCTTTCACTTTCACTGTAGCGCCAATGATAGGTCCCATTGGGTCAGAAACGTTACCAGTGATCTTTTTAGTTTGTTGTACAGCTTGACTCGTTGTGATTCTGGCTGCAAAAGTTTGCTGAGGAGAGATGCCGAGAAGACTCAGGGCTGCTACACCAGCAAGCAACTTTTCTCTACTTTTATTGTTCATAAATTCCTTGTTTTGTTAGTTTGAATGGTTTTAGGAGAGGGTTAAGCCTTTTTTCCTATTTCCGCTGCAAAATTACTGCTTTTTTATGAAAAACAATATACTTATTTTGCTAATTGCTGATACTTTTCTGCTTTATAGCAAATTTCCTGCAAAAAATGAGCTTTTGGGGTTCTTTATGACCATGAATGAAATCATTCCTGTTTTTACGGAATGGTAGGTTGAATATCATATATATAATAATGTTCGCGTTCCTTATATTATTTAGTGCCTTATTGATTTAAAAAGCACTTTTTTTCATCTTTGCAGAAAAGTATGTTTATTGAGCAAAAAAATACATGAGAAGTTCGAAAATTTGCAGTATCTTTGCAGCCGTAAAACAGAAAATAAACAATTAGCAATAAATTAATAACGATTGAACAATGAAGCAGCATGTTTTTAGGTTTATAATGATAGTTGTTGTGATGGGGATGCTCGGGTCTTTTGACCTGAGCGCCCAGATAAAAGGTCACAATATAGAGGTCACAGTGACACCTGATCACCAGGATTGGAATTATCGGGTAGGCGAGAAGGCCAACTTCACGGTGAATGTCCGCAAGAGTGGAACTTTATTAGATAACGTGAAGATTGATTATGAGGCTGGTCCGGTGATGTTCCCCGACGTGAAGAAAAGTACCATCCTCAAGGATGGAACGATGAAATGGAGTGGGGCATTGAAGCAGCCAGGCTTCTATCGTTTCAAAGTCATCGCTCATGTGGATGGAAGAAATTACGAAGGACTCTGCACCGCAG
>ERZ1026888.777-NODE-777-length-16082-cov-53.670057_pt1 | contig 16082 bp, 7 predicted proteins | sample MGYA00380174_ERZ1026888 | MGnify/ENA primary metagenome ERZ1026888 (study PRJEB33269, sample SAMEA4719810) | human gut metagenome | biome: human-associated habitat; feature: organic feature; material: feces | place: Cameroon | collected 2013-10 ...
TCTTTCCGAATAGGCGTGGCAAAAGTACAAAGAAAAATCGAAAACCGCTCATTTTTAGAGAACTAATTTCAAAAAATGAACGATTAGCAAATACTTTTGAACAATATGGTAAACCAGGAAAAGAAAATGTTACGATTCCTCCAGCGATTTAATCTGCTTCTTCGGCGTAACGCCCAGCCCTTTCAGGCTTTCCACCCTGCGCATCACGTTGCCGCTTCCATCGTAAAGCTGCTTTCTTGCCTTGTCGAAGGTGCCGGAAAGGCGGGTTATCAAATCGCCGATGCCCAGGAAGGTATCTTCGAAAGTCGCTACCTTATCATATAGATCGGCTGCCGTCTTCACGATTTTCTCCACATTCTTGTTCTGTCGGTCGTACTGCCAAAGATTATACGCCAGCTGGAGTGCCATGAGCAGATTGCTTGGCGAGATGATGATAATCTTCTTCTGGTAAGCATAGCGGCTGAGGTCCGGCTGCTGCTTCATGGCTGCGATATAACTGGTTTCGTTAGGGATGAACATCAGGACGAAACCGATGGCATCATCCACCAGTTTGGAGTAATCCTTCTCGGCAAGTTCGTCGATATGCTTACGGACACTGAGGGCATGCGCCTTCATCAACCGCTCGCGTTCCTCATCGTTACCGGCAGCCAGGGCATCGGTATAGGCGGTGAGCGAAACCTTGGAATCTATCACCACGCTTCTGCCCTCCGGGAAGCGGACGATGACATCGGGACGGAAGTTCTTGCCGTTCTCGTCCTTGGTGTTCTCCTGGATGAAGAACTCTTCGTCTTTGCGCAGACCGCTATTCTCGAGGATGGTTTCCAGCACCATCTCGCCCCAGTCGCCCTGCATCTTGCTGTCGCCCTTTAATGCCTTGGTGAGGTTGGCGGCATCGGATCCTATCTTCGATGTCTGCTCTTTCAGACTCGATACAGCCTGCTGCTGCTCCTGCTGGAAGAGTTTCATCGTAGCCTCGAAGGTATTCTGAAGTTCCTTCTTGTTCACCTCGTTCTGGGTCTTGCTCTCCTCTACCGATTTCTTGAAATCAGCAAACTGCTCCTTGATTGGTTTCAGGAGTTCATCCATCTGAAGTCGGTTGTTTTCCTGCAAGGCAGATTGCTTGGCTGCGAGCTGTTCTGCCGCCACGCGCTGCTGCTCGATGGTCATGCGATGCATCTCCTGCTTCAGGTTTTCGAGTTTCTGTGCCCACTGCTGGTCGCTTTCCGCCCTGAGTTTGGCGGCATACTGCCGCTCGTTCTCCATCTGAGCTTTCAGGGATTGAACCTCAGAAGCATGAGATTGCTTCAAGGATTGAACCTCAGAAGCATGATGCAGATTGCTCTGTTCAATGTTAGCCTGCAGTACCTGCGCCTTCGCAACAAGCTGCGTTTTCTCCTCTCCCGCCTTCTTGGCTTCCAGCAGTTTGCCCACGAAGAAGCCGATGGCAAGACCAATGACTATTCCTATTATTTCCATTATCTTTGTTTTAAATGATTCTGTAAATCTGCAAAAAATTGTTTTGCAAAATTAATGTTTTCAAAACATAACACCAAACATCATGGGGGATTCTTGTAAATATTTAACTCTTCTGCATTTAACTATGCAAACAAAAAGAGCGCACCGCTATTGGCACGCTCTTTTCTTTAACTCATCTTTTTTTAAATATACATTATCGGTTGGCAGTAGGCCACTGATAAGTATCAGTGCAATGGATATCAGTACTCTGGTCGGCAATCATCAACTTGAAGTCGCCTTCCTCCAATCTCCATTTGCCATTCCAACCTACGAAGGCCAAATCGTCTGCCTTTAATTCAAATGTCATGGTCTTGGTCTCACCAGGCTGAAGTTCCACCTTGTCGAAGGCACGGAGACGACGGCCATCAGGCACCATACTGGCGATGAGATCGCTACTGAACAGGAGGACACTCTCCTTGCCTGCCACCTTTCCCGTATTCTTCACATCCACGCTCACCTTGATGATGTCGCCGTGGCGGAAATCAGACTGAGAAACCTTCAGGTTGCTATATTTGTAAGAGGTGTAGCTCAAACCATATCCGAAGCCCCACTGCTGAGTAATCTTCGCATTGTAGTCGTAAGCACCTTCCATCGTACCCACCTCCTCACTCTTCTTGAAGTCGTAGTTGGCGAGCGAATTGATTTCCTTAGGATAGGTGTAAGGCATCTTGCCACTGAAGTTTGACTTGCCCGATACCAAGCCAACCAAGGCATCGCCGCCCATGTTGCCAGGAATAAGGATGTCGATGATGCCCTGTGCCAATGGTTCGATGTCAGCGATGAGACGAGGGCGACCTTCATTCAATACCAGAACGACAGGCTTACCGGTCTTGGCGAGTTCCTTCACGAGATTACGCTGGTTCTCTGAGAGCCAAAGGTCGGTCAGGTTGCCCGGAGTCTCTGTGTAAGAGTTCTCACCGATGCAGGCAACGATGACGTCAGCATCCTTTGCTGCATCAACTGCGCCCTGAATCTGAGGTTCGTTCTCCTCCCAGTATTTTCCCTTCTCATTATAGGTAACACCCTGGTTCAAGATGACATTCTCCTTGCCATACTCATTGCAGAATGCCTCATAGATGGTATTGTACTTGCCGGCAAACTCATCGGCACGATGTCCCTGCCAGGTATAGCTCCATCCACCGTCCAGGCAGCGCATCTGATTGGCATTAGGACCCGTGAGGAGAATCTTCCTGCCATGCTGCAAAGGAAGGATATTACCCTCGTTCTTCAGGAGCACCATACTCTCGGTAGCTCCCTCCAAGGCGAGCTTGGCAAACTCCTCGCCACCAAACTTAGGATAATTCTTCAGTTTCTGGGTTGGGTTCTTGAAGAGGTCGAGACGGTACTTCATGCGAAGCACACGGCGACAGGCATCGTCGATGCGACTCATCGGAATCTTACCTTCCTTCACCAGTTCTACAAGATAGCCACAAGCATCGCAAGAATAAGGTTCCATAATCATGTCGATACCAGCATTGATGGCAATGCGGAGCGCATCCTTCTTGTCCTTTGCTACCATCTCACGAGTATAGAGATTGTTGATGTCTGCCCAGTCGGTGATGAGCACACCATCCCATCCTGTCTCTTCCTTCAGCCATCCTGTCAGGAATTCCTTGTTGGCGTGCATCGGCATACCGTTGACGGAAGCGGAATTCACCATCACGGTTAAGGCTCCAGCCTGCAGACCCGCCAGGAAAGGAGCGAAGTGCTTCTCTCGCAAGTCGGCAGGAGAGATATAGGCTGGCGTACGGTCTTTACCGGTCCAAGGCACACCATAGCCCATGAAGTGCTTCATGGAAGTGGCAATGTGATACTGGTCGATGTTGTTTGGGTCTTCGCCCTGGAAACCATAGACCATCGCCTTGCCCATCTCTGAACTGAGGTAACAATCCTCGCCAAAGTTCTCCCAGATGCGAGGCCAACGGGCATCACGACCGAGATCAACGGTAGGACTGTAAGTCCAAGGTATGCTCACCGCACGAGTCTCATAAGCGGTAGCCTCAGCCGAACGGCGAGCTATCTCACGATTGAAGGTGGCAGCCACATTGATGTTCTGCGGGAAGAGGGTTCCGCCCTGTGTATAAGTAGAACCGTGGTTCTGATCGAGACCGAAGACGCAAGGGATGCCGATGCGCTTCATCGAAATCTTCTGGATTTGCGCGATGTACTTCTCCCACTGCTTGGCGGTTGGAGCGCAAGTATTTGGAGCGTTGAGGATAGAGCCAATCTTATAGCGGGAAAGGATAGAATCGGTCTTGTGCTCGTCGATATAGAACACACCGTTCTTGTCGTTGGCACCAAAGAGGTCGGTCACCAATTCCATCATCTGACCTATCTTTTCCTCCAAGGTGAGTTTCTTCAGGGTTTGTTCTACCTGAGCCTCTATCTTAGGGTCGCTCTTGATAACTGGAACATTGGCACTGGCTGTATAAGCCAATGCCAACATTGAAATAGATAATAAAATTTTCTTCATAAATTCAAAGGTTTGACGTTTTATGTTAAAAACGGAAATCTTTCTAATATATTATTCAATAGTTACTTTCTTTACGGTATAACCATCACCCACGAGGAATAGACCATTCTGCTCTGTCAAGAGTTGGATAGACAGGTCGGTCAGTTCAAACTCCCATGTAGCAGGACCATTCACCATGATGTCGCCACGCTCTGGGTCGCCCTTACCAGTAAGGATGTTGTTCCACCAAGAGGTAGCAGCGGTACCCTGACCATTTCCATCTACATAGACACGGAGGATGGTGCCAGCCTTCACCTTTGAGAGGAAGGTATCCTTCAAGGCATCGAACGGTGTACCCCATGTCACGGCAAACTCACCTTCCCAGATGGTGTTCTCCATAGATGGACGTGGCTCTGTAGTTACCTTGATGATTCCGCCAGAGAACTGGTTGCCCTCACCATCTACCAAAGTGATATCATAGTCACCATTCTCCAAACCTGTAGGAGCTGTGAGCTTCAAGGCTGTGCCCTCTTCGAGAACCTCGAAGGCTACTTCCTTGCCACCTACCATTACTTTAGTAACTGTACCGAGATTCTTGCACTTATGGATAGTGGTCTCAGCACCTGGAGCTACCCAAAGCTCGACGGCATTGGTACCCAAGGCTGGGTCATCGGCAGCAGGAGTTACGGTAACTTTCAAGGTGCGGGATGTGCTCTTACCCTTGGTGGTGGTTGCCACAATCTTCAGTTCATGATTACCTACAGGCAAAGTCTGGTCGATAGTATTACCTTCGGCAATCTGAGTGCCGTCGAGCAACCATGTCACAGTGGTGTAGTGAACAGGAGTCACCTTGATTTCCAACTTATAATTAGTCTTGCGGTCTATCTTGGAATCAGCCAAGTCGGTGTTCAAGATACGTGGATTGTCATCTTCGCTGACAGTGAAGTATGGTTCATCGTCAGAAGAGCAAGAAGACAAGGTAGATGTACCAGCCAGTGCGAAACCCACGGCTAAGAGCATCATCATAGCCTTCAAGACTTTTCCCTTATATTGTTTCATTGTCTTATTCATAATTATTTATTCTATTCTATTGTCCTATAAGACTTAACATTTAACACTTAACATTTAACACTTAACATTAAACACTACTTGCTATAGCCCTTTCCGAATGGAGGATTGAAGTCTGGCTGAAGGTTTACATCAGCCTTGTCCCACCAGAGGCGCTTGTGCCAGTCGTCTGTACCACCCATGCGGTCGATGGCAGCCTTGTAGTTGGCATTGTTGTACTGAGCTTCCAACTCAGGATACTGCAAGCGGACAGGCATTGACCAATCAGAATCCGTATAAGTGAAACCATTCTTGGTCAAGCGGTCACGATTCAAGATGGCAGGATAGTCAGAGCGGCGCATGTTAGCCCAACCCTCAGAAGGGTTCATCATGTGGAGAATCCAAGCCTGGGTGTTGATGGTCTCCTTAGGATTGTCACCCAACTTGTTGTTGGCAATGAACTCATTGATCTCATCCTCAGAAATCTTGTTGGACGTGAGATAGTAGTTGTTGAGCAACTCCATGCTGGCACGAACACCAGCCTCGTAGTGACTCTCAGCATCACCACCACCTACATTCCAACCCTTGGTTGCAGCCTCAGCCTTGAGGAACTCCACCTCAGCATAGCTCATCAAGTCGCCAGGGCAAGAAGGCATCTCGAAGTCGATGTTCAGGCAAGGACGACCAGCTCGGGCTATATAATCAGAGTTGGCATAAGTGTTCTCGTCTATCTCTGCATACTTCTTCAAAGTAGGAAGGTCATCCAACGTAGCTGGATTCATCCAGTCTGTGTACCAGGCTGCACCAGGGTTGCAAGGCTCCTCACCGAGGTTCTTGCTCTGGAAGTAAGCCAGGAAATCATCGGTCAAGTCGATGTTCTGCTCCTTGTCTGGCTTCACCTGACTACGCTTGATATTGTAGTAGTGACGGCAGATGCGATAGAGACGAGGGTCGTTGGTATTCTGCAACTGATAGAACAAGGTAGAGCATACCATGGTAGGCGATGTGGCATCCTGACCATAGAGAATCTCTCCCAAGGCATTGGTACGGAAATCATAATCATTGGCTCCATCATAATAGGTAAATGGAGCATCAGCATACTTGATATAAGCATCATCTGCTGCACTGGCGATAGCACCGTCAGCCACAGCCTTCTCAAACTCCTCCTTTGCCTTCTGTGGATTAACATCGGAAATGCGCATGGCATAGCGCATACGGAGTGCATTGGCATACTTCTTCCACTGAGCTACATCACCACCCATGCTGGTGACATCACCAGAAATGTGGTCGGTACCTGTGCCAAGCTGCTTCTCGCAAGCGTCAAGTTCCTCAAAGAACCAGCTGTAGAGTTCCTCTACGGTATCATACTTAGGGGTGGAGATACCTGAGATATACCCCAGACCTGCCTCCGAACAAGGCACGTCACCGTAGGTATCTGCCAAAACTGCCGTGAGATAGACACGATGGATACGAAGTGCCGCATTCAAGTTTGCCTTGTCAGCAGAATTGTGGATGGCATCCACAAGGTTCTTGATACTGATTTCATAATAGCGGTCCCAAACTCGACGGGACATATCATCTTCTCTGAAATTAGAACCAGCGTAATTGGTTACATTCCAACCACCAGCAAAATACTGTGGAAAACCAGATATATAGTTACGGTAGGTATCCATCAGACTGAAGTCACCGTAAGTCTGCAACAAAGCTGTTGTCAACTGTGCGTTAGGGTCGAGCTCGTTCACCTTGGTCTTGTCGGTATTGATGTTGCTCAAGGTTTCATCTGAGCAAGAAGTCATCGCAGTGCCGGTTGCCATCAGGGCGAAAGCCATCATCAGGCTGCTCTTACCTATATATTTCTTGATTATATTGTTCATTTTCTTACCTTATTATATATTAGAACTCTTCTAAAGAAATTGATTCATTTTTTCGAGACTAGAACTTCACATTCACGTTCAAACCATAACTCTTGCGAGATGGCAGGGAACCATATTCCAGACCGAGACCTGAGGTGTTGTAGCTGGAGTCTGGGTCGATGTTAGGAATGTTCTTCCAAACAATGAATGGGTTACGAGCCACGAAGGATACGGTCAAGCCCTTGACATACTTGCCCAGGATGCTCTCTGGGAAGGTATAGCCGAAAGTAATCTCACGACACTTCACGTAAGAGTTGTCGTAAACGAAGGCACTCTGCACGCCATTTGCCACATGCTTCCAGTAATCTTCAGGGTTCACGGCGATGTCGTTCTTGCGATAAGTACCGTCGCCATTGTCGATGACACCCTCTACGACAAATCCCTTGCAGTTACCTGCTTCACGCCATGCGGCAAGGTCCATACCCGAAGCCTTGCGAGCCTCCTCGGAAGTGTACCACTCCTCACGGCCTGCCAATGTTCCCTTTGCCTTACCTGTCTGGTATGCAGAACGCATGGACATAGAGTAGATGTCGGCACCTACCTTCACATCGAAGGATGCAGAGAGGCGGAAGTTCTTGTAGCTGAAGGTTGAGTAGAAACCACCTGTCCAGTCCCAAGTAGAGTTGCCGATGGTCTTGACCTTCTGGTCAATCTTTGGAAGACCAGTAGCTGCATCGACAACCACCTGTCCCTTGTCGTTGTAGAGGAAGTCGTGTCCACGGATAGCTCCATAGTTCTCGCCAACCTGAGCACCTACTGATACACCGCACCATGTGGCCTTGGCAAGCTCAAAATAGTCCATGCCATCGGTGAGCGACTTCACCTTGTTGGTATTCTTCGAGAAGTTGACACCCAAGTCCCAAGCGAAGTCCTTGATCTGCAAGGCACGGGCATTGAGGGCAATCTCGACACCCTGGTTCTGAATCTCACCGGCATTGATGAGGCGGTAAGCATAGCCAGAGGTGGTGGTTGAAGCCAAACTCAAAATCTGGTTCTTGGAGTTCTGGTTGTAATAGGTGGCATCCAAGCCCAAGCGTCCGTTAAGGAACTTCATCTCCAAACCTACCTCGTAAGAACCTGTCATTGTAGGCTTCAAATCCTTGTTTGGCTGTGTTGAGTTGGCTATCATACCGATGGTATAACCCGAGTAGCTGTACTTGCCCGTGGTATAGTTGAGTGCCAACAGGTATGGATCGGTATCGCTACCTACCTTTGCCCAAGATGCGCGAATCTTACCATAATTGATGAACTTCTTGTTCTTGATAAACTCAGAGAAAACCAAACTACCCGATACAGATGGATATACGTATGTATTATTATTTGTAGGGAGCGTAGACGACTTATCGCCACGGAGGGTTCCCTCCAAATAGTAAGTATGCTTGTAGCCGAGGCTTGCGCTGGCATAGAGAGAGCTGATCTGTTTCTTGTACATGCTCTCACGAGTATTCTGCTCCTGATAGTTCATGATGTTCTGGATGCCATTCATCTGCTGGTTGAGACCGACGTTGGTAGTGGTCTTGTTGTTCACCTTGAAGATGTTACCACCAGCGGTAGCGTTGACATCGAAGTCGCCCCATGAGTTGTTGTAGAGGGCGAGTATCTCGGCGTTGAATGTGCGGTTGTTGAAGATTTGGTCGGTAAGCTTTCCGGCAGGAGTTCCTGGAGTTGTCTTGGCGATGAAGTCCTCGAAGTTCATGCTGTTGATGTCGGTACCGATAGTACCCTGCAACTTGAGGTGCTTGTTGATGTTCCAGATTGCCTTACCCGTAAAACGGAACACGTCCTTGTCGGATGTATTGCTGTTCTTATAGAGATCCCAGTATGGGTTCTTGTTATACTGGTCGTTACCATTCCAGTTGGAGTAGTTGCCGTCGGCATCCTCATAGTGCTTCAACCAAGCCTGGTCGTAGGTACCCGCCAGGGTCATGAGGTTCTTACCCACGTTGCTCTGAGAGTCACCAAGGGCAGGACGGTTCTTTACCTTCTCACGAGTATAGTTGGCGGTGAAGTCGAAGTCAACAGGACCTGCTGAGGTATTCACACGGAGGTTGAAGTTGTCACGACTCATGTTGGTGTTAGGCAGGATGTCCTTGTTGCGCATATCGGTAACAGAGAAACGCATACCCGTCTTACCGGAATTAACTGAGAGGATGGCAGAGTTCTGGGCGGTGAAACCTGTGCGGAAGAAATCGGAGGCATTGTTAGGATGCATCATGAATGGACGTTCCTCGCCATCGAAATATTTGAACATGAAGTCATCGGCCTTAGGTCCCCAACTGGCATTGGTACCAGAAGTGCTCGAATTAGGAAGCTCACCATTGTAGCCAGCACCATATATCTCCTGGATGTCATCCCATTTAGCCAACTGAGTATCGATAGTATAAGAACCATTGTACTCCACGGAAATTCTATCCTTCTCCGCCTTCTTGGTCGTAATCAAGATAACACCGTGGGAAGCACGGCTACCATAGAGGGCAGAGGCAGCAGGACCTTTCAATACGGTCATCGTCTCAATGTCATCAGGATTGATGGCAGAGATACCATCACCGAGGTCATAACCACCAGCTTCACCAGCACTGCCAAAGTTGGTATTATCCAAAGGCACACCATCCACCACGTAAAGAGGCTGGTTATTGCCTGCCATTTCTGTATTACCACGAAGAAGCACGCGGGTAGAACCAGAAGCACCGCCAGCGGTGTTCTGCACAACGAGACCAGCCACCTTACCAGAAAGAGAGTTGATGACGTTGGTTTCCTTCGCCTTGGTGAGTTCCTCACCTTTAACCTCCTCCAAGCCATAGCCCAAAGCCTTGCGGTCGCGCTTGATACCAAGGGCGGTGACAACTACCTCATTCAAGGCCTTACCATCCTCTTGCATCGTGATTTTCATGCCATTAGCAGCTTTCACGGTCATCGTCTTGTAACCGATGTAGCTCACTTCAAGCGTTGCTCCAGGCTTGCAGTTCAACGTAAAGTTACCATCTATATCGGTAACGGCACCGTTGGTTGTACCAGCCACCTTCACGCTTGCGCCAATCAAGGTTTCGCCAGTGGCATCCACCACTGTACCCTTGATGCCTTGGTTCTGCTGAACGCTCATCGCAGCATTGTTCATCTGGGCAGCGAGAATGGCAGAAGCAGGCATCCACATCAAACCTGCACCGAGCAGGCCGAGAAACATAGTTTTCTTTCTCATAATTGATATTTTGTTTTTAGTTTAATAATTACTTATTTCTTCCCAAAGATTCCTTCAAGAATCCAAGGAGCATTCACCTTCATACTCTTGAAACGGTCGAAGATGCCATACTTCTCAGAGCCGTTGCCGAAGTGGTTGTTGTCCCAAACGAAAGTAGAGAAGCCTCGTTTGCGAGCCTCCGTAGTCAAGAACTTACAGTAGTAGGTCATGTTTTCATGCACTTTCTCTGAGTTTGACTTATAGTGATCGGTTACTCCCCACTCTCCTATTACGATACCCAGTCCTTTGTTGCTCCAGGTATTCACCGCCTTGTCGAAGAAATCCGTCATCGTCTTCTCGTTTTCAGCAGGTATCTTGCCAGCATCCTTGTAGGCATCACCCCAGTAATCGTAGGTGCAATCGCCGGCGTAGCTCCATGGCTGATAGTAGTGGAATTCCACACTCATATAGTTGTTGCCATTGCCTTCGGCATCCTTCGGAATGATGAAATCTCCATTCTCGATGCCAAACCAAGGGTTGCAAACGTAAGTCTGTAAGATGAGGTGGCGCTTGGCATTGTTGCCGCCTGTGGCACGAACCACATCCACGAATATCTGATTGTAAGCATTCTGCACTTCGAGGTTCTCGGCAGTAGGCTTGCCCCAGTTGTCCCTGATGTGAACCTCATTGGTACCGGCGAAAGCCAAGCGACTGTCATAATTGGCAAACTCAGAGGCGATATTCATCCAGAGGAGCGCAAGCTTCTGGCAGTTTTCTTCCTTATATTGATAGGTAGGACGACCTTCGAGCCATTTTTCATGATGCACATTGATGATAACCTTCAAACCGTTGTCGAGACACCAGCCCACTACCTCCTTGATACGGGCAATCCAAGCCTTGTCGATGCTCATCGCCTGAGCGTTGGTAATGTGGCACTGCCAACGGATTGGAATACGGATGGCATTGAAACCTGCCTTCTTCACGGCTTGTATCATCTTCTTGGTAACAACGGGATTGCCCCAGGCTGTCTCTGCATGGATGGAACCATCAGGGTTGCCAATCTGCATCGACTCACCATCCTGCCCAGGAGCTGAGCACTCGAATTCATTACCGAGATTCCAACCTACTACATCCTTGTTCCATTGCTGGGCGGTAGGAATCGATTCGCTTGCATCAGATGTATCCACCGAAGGACTAGCACTGCAATAAAATGCAGCAAACATACTTGCAAATAGCAAGCAGATTTTCAAAAAGTTCCTTTTCATTATTAAATTTTTAAACCTAGTGTATAGTTGCTGTTTAGCATAATTGTTATTCATTGCGAGTTACTATAAGAACTCGACTGCAAAAGTACAGAAAAGGGAGAAAAGCCAGGTTAGAATGCAAACAAAAAAGGTTTCAAATCTGACTTATCGCCAGGTCTGAAACCTTACATTTACATATAACCAACTGAATATCAGAAGGTAGTAATTCTACTTTCTTTACCAGCAATTTACATGGCTCATTTTATTCATACTTACTCGGTGACACCCCGAAATGCTTCTTGAAAACTGTACTGAAGTACTTTACGTTTACAAATCCAGTCTTCACGGAGACATCCAAGACGCTATCGCCTTGCTTCAGATACTGGGCAGCCTGCTCCAAACGGATGAGTCGCATGAAGTCTTGCGGTCCTTGCCCTGTCAGAGTCTTCAATTTGCCATAAAAGAGCGTACGGCTCATCGCCATCTCCCGGCAAAGGCGGTCAATGGTGAAGCCGGTGTCGCTCAGGTTATCGAGAACGAGACGGGTTGCTTTCTCAACGAAGGCCTGGTCCATCGGATCCAAATCCGGTTCTTTTTCATCAGATGATTTATTCGTTTCATCAGATGATTTATTTGCTTCATCAGATGATTTATTCGTTTCATCGGAAGCCACGGATGGCAGAGAAGGTTCGCTTGGCAACAGGCTCTTTGAAGACGATAGCCCAGAGTCTTCTCCTCTTACGATTGCGATACTTTGCTCCATATAGTATTGACTCAGACGGCGACGGTTCTTCAACATGCCCGCAATCTTGCTGGCAAGGATGGCAGAGTCGAACGGCTTGGCAATGTAATCGTCTGCTCCAAGGTCTAGACCTTCTATCATGAAGTCGCGACCAGCCTTCGCCGTCAGGAGGATGACAGGCAGCCAACTGGTCTCCTTGTTTTCCTTGATGCGACGGCAGAGTTCGTCGCCCTGCATACCCGGCATCATCACATCGGATACCACGATGTCGCACTCACCATTCTCAGACAGATACTTCAAGGCAGCCTCGCCACTCTCCACATCCACTACATGATATTGGTCGGCGAAAGCCATACGGATGTATTGACGGAGGTCTTCGTTGTCATCTACAAAAAGGAGCGTGTCCTTAAGGGGTTCCTCTGATATTATTCTTTCATCGGCAGACACGGAGGTATCTGAAGTTTCCAGCAGACTTGCTGGCTTGGATGAAACGGAAACATCAACATTTCCGTTATCAGGCAATACAACCAAGAAAGCAGTTCCCTTGCCTTCCTCGCTCTCGAATGTTAACTTTCCTCCCAGTTTCTGCACAAGCTGGCGAGTGAGCATCAAGCCCAAGCCACTGCCCATCTCCTGAGAATTGACCGCATTGGAGGCACGGAAGAAACTCTGGAAGATATGCTTGGCCTCGGTTTTCGGGATGCCAATGCCGGTATCGCTTACCTGGATGCAGACTTGCTTGGCAACCTCATCGAGCGAAGCAGAGACGGTGATGGTTCCACCCACCTGCGTATATTTTACGGCATTGGAGAGCAGATTCTCGAATATCAAATCCATCATAGAAAGATCGGTAGAGAAGATATGCTGTCCACAGGTTGCCAACCGAAGACTGATGTGTTTCTCCTGGGCTGACATCTGGAACTTATCCACCTGCTGACGCAAGAGGACAGACAGTTCCACATTCTGCAAGCGAACTTGTGTCTTCGCTACGGCTATTTTCTGGAAATCAAGCAACTCGGTCACCATTCTCTGAAGCTTGTCACCATTACGCAGTGCCATCTCCAAGAACTTTCGGCTTTTATCGCCCAGTGTAGCATCCTTCGCCAAGTCGGCAAGAGGAGCCAGCACAAGACTCAAAGGGGTACGGATGTTATGGGCGGTATTCACAAAGAAGTTGATCTTTTCATCGTAGTACTTGCGATGCAAACGCTCCCTGTAGTAATCCCAGCCGAAATAGACTATAGCACCTAAGATGCAGAGATAGAGAATCCATGCCCACCAAGAGTTCCACCATGGTTGGGCGATATGAATGCGCAAGGTGGATTCTCCCAATATGCGTCCGTTACTCCTACCCATTGCCTTGACATGCAGGGTGTAACTGCCAGGAGGCAAGTTGGCAAAACGAGCCTGCTGGTAGGCTGAAGGCGCACTCCACTGATGGTCGTACCCCTCCAGATAATACTGATACTGGATGTCGTGCTGATACGGATAGTTGATGCTCTCGAAATGCACGATGAGGGTTTTCTCATCATGAGAGAAATTCATCTTGCCTTCCTGCAACATCCCGAAGAGTTCTGCATGCCAATCTTCCAGTTGGTCAGCCTCATCGAAAGTCTTTCCTTCCACCTCAACACCCGTGATATGAAGAGGAGCCTTGTAGTTCAATCCCCTGGCAAACTTGGATGTCAAGACCACAGCACCATCATTGCTTCCGAAAATCATTCGCCCGTCTTGGGTTCGGACCACAGCCATACGCTTGTACTCCCGCTCCAATCCCTTGAAGAAGTTGAGATTGGTCACCTTTCCATGATCGATGAAAGCCAGGCCTTTGTCGGTACTCATCCACACCTTGCCAATTGGAGTCTTGACCAAGGCATAGACGGTGTTGGAAGGCAAAGACTGCGAGATAGTATAGTTCTTGACCTGATGCTTCTGCCAATCGTAGAGGTACAAGCCTCCTCCATCGGTGGCTATCCAGATATGCCGTGCATCCTGAAAAGCCATCGCATTGACAAAGAAATTATAATCGAAAACTGGAAATTCAGACGGATAGAAGAATCGACTGACACGAAGGCTTCGCTTGTCGATACGATAACATCCATGAGACGTTCCCACTGCAATACTCTTCTTGTCTGGAGACTCCACGATACTCTGAACCTCATTGATTGGCAAGTAGTTAACAGAGTTATCCACATTTCCATTCTTTTCTAATGATGATGGGATATGTACCAAGTCTCCATCCAAACAACCTATCCACAAGCCTCCTTCGCTATCCTTGAATATGCTATATACATAGTCGGTCTTTAACTTGCCATTCGACACAGAGTAAGCCCGACTACTGCTTCCATCGGCATGAACCTGAAAGATGCCATCACCATAGGTTCCCGCCAAGACCTTGCCATCGGCAGTCTGACAAAGGGTAAGCACCACCTTATTATATAGGGCATGATGCCACTGATGGGTTTGCTCGTCATAGATGCTCACCCCCTTGTCGGTAGCATACCATATCTTGCTATTGCGGCCCAGTGCATCCACGCTCTGCATGACGTCGTTCACACCATTATTGATAAGCGACTGGCTGTTGAGATACTCATGGCGCACAAACTCCAAGGTATGCTCCATCGGAATAGCCATATCCACACCTCCCGAATAGGAGCCAATCCAAAGGTCGCCAAGATGATCCTTGCAAAGGGCATAGACGCCATTGCCATGCAATACATTCTCCGGTCTGCCATCCGTATTCAAAAGTAGATTCGTCTTACAGGTCTTCTTGTCGTAGGCATAGACACCTGCTCCATCCACCGCCAACAAGATGGTGGCTGTATCGTAGGGGATAATGGAACGAACAGGGATGAGCGGAATATCTGCTAAGGATGAGAATTGCGCGAGAGAAGACAATGGCTTCCAGGTTTTGTCATCGAGCAAGACAATGCCACGATGGAAAGTTCCCAACCATATCTGATGAGCCTTCACGTCGTGATAAGACGAAAGCACGGAATACCCTCGCAAGAGCAATCGAGGCTGGGCTGCATTCGGTGAATAGGCGAAGACTCCCGAAGGAGAACCTATCAATAACTGTTTACCAATGAATCGGATATGATTGACATACGTGTTCTTCAGAATGTATTTTCCTTTGTTTGGCGAACTGGGGGGTGTTTTGTCTTTGCTACCAGCAATAGATTGAGGAGCTATCCTATACACGCCCCTATCCAATGCCATCCAAAAGCATCCCTTGTCATCGACCAACAAGTCATTGAGCACCACACTTCCTCCAAGCACATTCAGCAGATTGACCTGGAGTTGGAATGTGTCTTTCACCTTATTATATATATAGATCTTTCCTTTATTATCATAGGCATAGATATGCTGTTGGCTATCCTTAGTCAACTTGATGTTTCTGCCACTGGCATCACTAAACTGCATATCCGTAGCCAAGGTATAGTTCCTTACCTGTTGACCATTGTATCTGTCAACGCCTCGCTTGGTACTGATCCACATAGCACCATCCTCAGCCTCAACTATCGAATACACACGGGCACTGGAAAGCCCATTATCCGTATTGAGATTCGACAACATCAGCATATTGCGGGTCAAATGTTCCTGTGCATGGAGCTGTGAACACAGCACCATGCACAAGAGCCACAGGAAACAAACCTGCAATCTTATGAAATATGATAAGCCTTTATTTTTCACTTTGATAATGATTCCAATTGCTATTTCAATTATTTCTTATATTCTTTATTCTTTGCAAAAATAATGTTTTTAAAAGACAATTCGGCAGAAAAGACGAAATCTTGTGCTTATTTAACTATTTCGCCAAATGGCTTTACTGAGCCTCGTATATTTAAAGACTTTCCACAGCGTGAGTATAAAGTCGCTTTGCATGTCGGCCGTAGAAGATGAATAGTTCTCATACCTAAAGATAAAAGTATGCATCTCTAGATGAAAGTTTCGTTCAACGACGTTGAACCGACATTCAGCGACGTTGAACGCA
>ERZ1026888.780-NODE-780-length-16031-cov-93.593265_pt1 | contig 16031 bp, 7 predicted proteins | sample MGYA00380174_ERZ1026888 | MGnify/ENA primary metagenome ERZ1026888 (study PRJEB33269, sample SAMEA4719810) | human gut metagenome | biome: human-associated habitat; feature: organic feature; material: feces | place: Cameroon | collected 2013-10 ...
CACATGATGTACAAGATGTTAGGTCGGTCTCCTGCATTCTGAGCGAAGATCGACAACGGCATTGCCTGCAAGGCAGCCATGGCCAGCAGGGAACGGTTGATTGGGTTAGTTTTACTGTTCATCATAATTATCTGGTTGAATGAATAGTTATTTATATGAATTAATTAAAGGACAATATTTTGTATGAAAATGATATACTTTATAATACGCCAAAAAGAGGGGTGCCGTAAGTGGCACACCCTCTTCGAGTTGTCATTGAACATGACTATCTCAGATTTGAAACAGTCTTGTTGGTTAAATTAATAATTGTCTAGGTAGTTATCTCTTCAAGTTCGGGTTCTTCTCAACGTCTGTTGTTGGGTAAGGACAGTAAATTCTATCCTCTGTCCAAGAACCTGAAACTGTAACACTTTCCTTAGCTGTAATGTTCTTACCATTCTCTACTGCTACTACGAGAGGAGCATTAGCAACGCGGTAGTCGAAGTTCTTCTTCAACTCGTTCATACGAAGCTCGTCAGAACGGCGGGTAACCATAGATACCCAGTTGCCGGCAACTTCCCATCCGTGCTCAATGTAGCAAGCCTCAGCCAGCTGCTCTGCATTCATATCAGCAATCTTTACGGTAGTACCATTGCTCAAAGTAACGTTCTCAACATCGTTTACGGCACGGCTGCGAACCTGGCGGAGGCACTCCTTAGCCTTGTTCAAGTCACCACCAGAGCGAGCTGCACTCTCAGCATACCAGAGAAGAATCTCTGAGTAACGGATCAGGTTGTGACGACGGTCGTTAACCATACCACCCCAGTTAGGAGCCAGGTAATCGTAAGCCTGACGGAGCATGTTGCCGTTCTCGTCTGAGTTAACGGTGAAGATACAGAACATTGGGTGATAAGCTTCAACCTCAGGAGTCTTTCCATCTTCTTTAAGAGCCCACCAATCTACAGCCTTAGTAATAGTGTTTCCATCCTGGAATGTTACCTTAGGAGCGTAGATAGCATTCTTGCGAGCACCCTCTGGGAATCTCTTCCAGAATGCGATTTCACCCCAGGCATCACCCCAGCCACCATCGCCGAGACCTTCGAAACGGCAGCAGGAAGAAAGCTGAGAGTCATGATCCCACCAGCCACGAGCGTCGTTGTTGATGCCAAGCACAGTCTCCATGTTGTAGTTGTTACCCATAGAGTAAACATCCTTCCACTCTGGGTTCAGGATGAAACCGTAAGAACCGTTGTTGTCGATGACAGACTTAGCCTGCTCTGCAGCGAGCTTGTAGTACTCTGTACCCATATTGAGTGGGTAGCCAGCCATAGACATGTAAACTGCTGACAATGTAGCCTGTGCAGCCTGCTTTGTTGTCCAGACATCCACACCGAACAAACGGCTAGGTTCCTTCTCATACTTGGTAGGAAGCTCGTTAACGGCTGCCTTCAAGTCTGATACAATCAGTTCATATACATCCTTTACACTAGATGGAGCAACCTCCAACTGTGAAACGTCGGTACCGGTAATCAATGGCACAGGACCGAATACACGTACCAGATAGTAGTAAGCGTATGCACGCCAGAAGTGTGCATTACCCAAAGCCACGTTGATCTTTTCCTGAGCTACAGGAGCCTTGCTTGCACTCTCTGTAATCAGGTTAGCTGCCTTGATTACAGAATAGTGCTGGTTCCAGGCATCAGTAACACCCTTGTTGGCACCATCAGATGCAAAAGCATCGAGGGCAGCACAAGCCTGCTTGTTAGAACCAGGGTTGGCTGTGATATCATCACCCTGCCACTGTGGGTACATAGGGTTGGTCCAGCTCTGTGTCTGGTTGATTCTGTCATACAGTGCGTTAACACTTGCTGTCAGGTCATCTTCACTATTGAAGAAGTTGTTTGGGGTCAACTGTCCCTTAGGTTCCTCATCCAGGAAGTCTCCACAAGAAGAAAATGTGAGCAAGGATGCTGCCATGAGACAACCCATATATAATAATTTTTTAGTTCTCATAATTATTCCAGTTTTTAGATGATTGAAGTTAGAAGTTTACACGAACGCCCATTGTGATGGTACGAGGATTAGGGTAAGCACCCATATCCAAACCATTGTCACGGTCAACACCATTGTCACTGAATGATGCACCAGCTGGGTCGATACCCTTATAGCCAGTGATGGTGAAGAGGTTCTGAGCTGAGAGAGAGAGACGGATGTCTGCAATCTTTGTCACGCTGCGTGGGAATGTATAAGCAATGCTGATATTCTCGCAACGGAGGTAATCTGCATTCTCCAACCACTTGTCTGAGTTACCGTATGTCTTGTTCTCTGCGCCTACTGTTGGCATGGTGATTCCGATGTTAGAGAAGTAATCCTTATCGGTTACGAACATAGATGCACCTACCATTGAGTTCATGGCGTAACGTACCATGTTCAAGCGCTTAGCACCGAAGGCTGCATTGAAGAATACGTTGAAGTCCCAATTCTTATAGGTTACGGTGTTGTTCCATCCCAAAGTAATGTCTGGATTTGAACGGCCCAATATGAAACGGTCCTTTGATTTATCAGGATTAGCGGTCTTGGTGCCGTCTGCTGCATAATACATATCAACATACTGTCCCTTGTCGTTCTTCTCTACACCTGCCCACTTGAAGCCGTAGAATGTACCGATAGCTTCACCTTCCTTGATGATGGTACATGGGTCAACAGTACCAGGAGAAGGACTTGTACCATAAAGAATAGGAGAATCAGCTGTCAACTTGGTAACCTCGTTCTTGATGTAGCTGGCATTCAAGGTAGATGACCATGACCAATCCTTGGTCTGGATAATCTGACCATTGATAGTTGCGTCAAAACCCTTGTTGCTTACCTCACCGGCATTTACCCAGTAAGATGTGGCACCTAGGTAACCAGGAGCTGCAGTCTCCAAAAGGGCATCCTTGGTCTTCTTGTTAAAGTAGTCTAAGCTGATGTTCAAACGGTTGCCGAAGAAACCGAAGTCAATACCGAGGTCAAACTGGTGAACCTTTTCCCATGTCAAGTCAGGAGTTGCAAAACTATTTGCCCAATAACCTGTGTATGACTGAGTTGTACCATATGTAAAACCAGTTGGTGCCAATGTTCCAAGCGTAGAATATGGAGCGATATCCTGGTTACCGATGATACCGTAGCTGGCACGGATTTTCATGTACTCTACTGCATCCTTGATTGGCTCCCAGAACTTCTCGTTAGAGATGGTCCAGGCTGCGGCTGCAGATGGGAAGTAACCCCACTTCTTGTTGGTAAAGCGGCTGGAACCATCCGCACGGAAGGTACCGGTCAACATATACCGGTCTGCGTAGTTGTACATAACGCGAGCAACACCAGAGAGCATGGTCCACTTGCTATAGCCGTTGGTAGGTGTCTTGGAAGCTGCATCTGCTACGTTCCAGTAACCCAACTGCTCGTGAGCAATACCTGTACCAGAAAGACCCATGCGGCGAACCTCGTTAGAGGTAACTTCCCATACACCTGTAGCAGTCAAAGCGTGCTCACCCCACTTGTTGTTGTAAGTCAGGTTGTTGGTTGACTGCAATGCAGTAACGGCAGCATCGTTGTTGCTCATATTGTTACCGGCATCGTTCACCTTGGTAGATGTGAAGCTATACCACTTGTAATCGTTGTAGTCGATACCATTGGTGGTGGTGAATGTCAAGCCCTTGAGAAGGTTGAACTTCAAGTCAACGTGACCAGTTACCATGGTACGCTTGCGGTCGTTGTCACCACCATGAAGAATACCATAAGGGTTGTTCTGGATGTTGTTGTATGGGTCCTTGTTATACTTGCCGTTTGCATCCATCATCTCCATAGTAGGAGAGTAGTTCAAACCTACCCAGATTGGGTTAGACTGGTTCTGAGCGAAACCTGCACCAGAGTTGTCTGTCTGAGCGAGGTTAAGGTCGGCTGTCAATTCCAACCAATCGAATACCTTATTGTGAATGTTTGCCTTGATAGCGTAACGTCTTGACTTGGTGTCAACGATAACACCCTTCTGGTCCATCAAGTTGGCTGAGAAATAAGTCTGAGTCTTCTCGTTACCCTGTGAAAAGGCAACCTTATAGTTCTGGGTAATACCTGTCTGGAGCAACTGATCCATCCAGTCGATACCTGGCTTGGTACCATTCAGATAATCCTGTACTGCACTCTGAGCCACGCCCTTATGGTCAACCAAAGCCTGTGCATACTCCTTGGTACCCATTACCTCAGGTATGTTGTAAGCGTTAGAGAAACCGAAGCTACCGTCGAAAGTAACCTGGGTAACACCAGCCTTACCGCTCTTGGTCTGTACCATCACAACACCATTGGCACCACGGGCACCATAGATAGCGGTAGAAGAAGCATCCTTCAAAACCTGAATGCTCTGGATATCCTCAGGGCTGATACCCTCAAGACCTGTCTCGCGAACAATACCATCTACTACGTAGAGAGGGTCGTTGCTCTTGTTTACTGAGCTGGCACCACGAACACGAATCTTCATAGAACCGCCAGGAACGCCACTTGACATTACCTGCACACCAGACATACGACCGTTGAGGGCGTCCTCAACACGTGCTACTGGCTGATCCTTGAAGCTCTTGCCTTCCATGACAGCTACAGAACCTGCCAAGTCGGCCTTCTTTACAGTACCATAACCGATGACTACGGTTTCTTCGAGCATATTGGAATCGTCTTCCATTGTGATGTTCAGAGGAGTTCCGTTCCATGTAATGGTCTGTGGCTTGTAACCTACATAAGTAATAGAAAGCTTGGTGCCTCTTACTACATTTCCCAGTACGAAGTTACCATCAAGATCGGTAACTGTGCCACCAGTCTTGCCTTCAATTCTTACGGTAGCGCCGATGATAGGTTCGCCGCTAGCGTCTGTTACAGTACCTTTACATGAGTTTTGCTGCTGTGTAGCTGTAGCAATCATTGAATTGCTCTGAGCTGCCAATGCAGTGACAGTGCTGAGAGGTGACATGGCACCCAAGAGCGCTGCAAAATACAAATTTGCTCTTTTGTTCATAGGTTGTTGTATTTGTTATTGTTGTTATTAAATTCTTGTTAATGCAATGTCAGTTAGCTTATTGCGATGTTAGTTAGAATGAAAGTTATTATACCTCGTTCAAGAACTTGTCTCTTGCTATCAGGCAGGCTCCTGTAATACCGGCGAGTGCCTTCAGGTCGGAAGTGACAATCTGTGAATCCTCGTTCATCACGTTGAGTGAGTGTTTCTTGATTCCCATGTTTACCGGGAGTGTCAGATAGTCGCCTGTTACCGACATTTCGCCTCCGATGACCAGCATTTCCGGGTTGAAGATGTTGATGATTCCAGCCAACTGCTTGCCCAGTTCGTCAGCGATATGCTGCAGGGTAGCGAGGCTCAGTACATCTTCCTTGGCGATAGCGTCCATGATGTCTTGGAGCGAGAGTTCTTCTTTTCGGTTGAGAACCTTGTCAGAGAGGATGGAAGGTTTGCCAGCCATGATGTTCTCTGTGAGTTTTCTCTTCAGTGCTCTTCCCGAAACTTCAGTTTCGATGCAACCAATCTTGCCGCAGTGGCAGATGATGTTATTGTTGTAGGCAGTCATGTGGCCAAATTCACCAGAATAGCCCGACTTGCCGTAATAGAGTTTTCCGTCGATGATGATTCCTATTCCCAATCCCCAGCACATGTTCACGAAGATTACATCTTTCATACCCTTGCAGCGTCCCTTGATGAATTCTGCGAAAGCCATGCTTCGTGTGTCGTTCTCTATGCAAACCGGGAGCTGGATAAGCTCTGTCAGTTTCTCGGCGAGAGGATTCTCTAAGAAGGTGAACATGTTGTAGGCTTTGCCCTCGAAAGGGTTCACGCGTTCTGCCACATTCACGCAGACTTGGAGGATTTCTTCCTTGGAGATAGGAAGACCGGCGATGAACTCGTTGATGATTTCGCCCAGTCTTTCCAAATTCTCCGGAGTGTTCCTATACACATAAGGAACTTTTATTTTTTTAGTTATTAAATTGCCGCAGAAATCGCTGGCGGCAAGTGCCAGACAGTCCATCTCTGGATTCACTCCAATGAAGTACCCGGCGTTAGGCATAAGGTCATAAACCATCGGGATGCGACCCGGAGAGTTGTCTTTCTTGCCAATCTCCTTGACGAGTCCACCCTTGATCAGTTCGTTGAGGGCGTGAGTCGCAGTTGGAAGGCTCACTCCAATTCCCTTCGACATTTCCGGTATGGTGGAAGCGCCTTGGGCAATGAAGTGTTCCAATAACCGCCGCTGAACCGATGGCTTCTTGTTTAACTTCTTAATATATTTTATTATGTTATATTCCATAACTAATATTTTTTATTTGCAAAGATAGAGTTTTTTCCCATTGGGTGCAAATCTTTTGTAGTTAATAAAACTTAAATGCCTAAAAATAGTTTGTTTTTAAGATGTTTTCTCCCATGCCCATCCCCCTACACCTATTTATATATAGAAGTCAGAGTATGCTATATGGAAGATGGAATGCACATTTTACCAAAAGACGGCTTATGTAAGTGGCTGATATAGTGTGTAAAACTACACTTATAATGGGAAAAGAAGGGAGGAAAACATAAAAATGCTTTCATTTTAGAAATATTAACCATATTTTTCTTGTGGTGTTTGATAAAACTCGTATCTTTGCAAAATAAAATATTTTAGTAATCATTCGGTTATTAATAAATAACTTTTGAATCAACAATAGACAGTCAAAAATAGAAGAATATAAACCTATTAATAGATATAGACAATGAGACTCAATCTTAGTTCACAAATCGTACTGAATAAAGTACCTGTTGAGTTCTACAAGCCTAAGACGACGGTAGAATACTCAGAAATCTCCAGAATGGAGAAGATTCATACAGACATCTTTGCCTCTATGGCAGAAGGTGCCAGGCATGTAGCCGATGGTATTGAAACCGGAATCAAGGCTGCTCAGCATGACGGTAAGTTCTATGTGATGGCGCTGGGCACAGGCTCTTCGCTCAATGCCGTGTATGATGAACTCATCCGCCGTTATGAGAACAAGACATTAAGTTTCCGCAATGTGGTGGTATTCAATGCCTATGAATACTATCCTCTTCAGAAAGAAAGTTCCGTTCGCACCATCAACCAGTTGAAGGAGCGTTTCCTCAACCATGTGGATATTGCCGAGCAGAACATCTTCACCCTCGATGGCTTTGTAGCACAGGATGCCGTGCAGGATTGCTGCCGCCTTTATGAGCAGCGCATCAAGACCTTTGGTGGATTGGACGTTGCCCTCATCGGTATCGGCCGTTCGGGTAATATCGCTGCCAATGAGCCTGGTTCAGGCATTCAGTCAATCACCCGTCTTATCCTCATTGGCAATACTTCTCGCGAAGAGATGGAGAACAGCGAGCAGACCAAGGAGACTTTGCCTCCATGCTCACTCACCATGGGTATTGCTACCTTGCTTGCTGCCAAGACAGTTTATCTCACTGCCTGGGGCGAGGAAAAGGCTGAAATCATGCAGAAGGTGGTAGAGAACTCCATCACAGATTCACTGCCAGCATCTTTCCTCCAGACTCATCCAAATGCTCACGTGGTACTCGACCTGAGTGCTGCTTCTCATCTTACCCGCATTGAACATCCTTGGCTCGTAACTTCTTGCCAGTGGACTGACAAGCTGGTGCGCTCGGCTTTGGTTTGGCTCTGCCAGAAGATAGGTAAGCCTATCCTGAAGCTTACCAACAAGGATTACAACGAGAACGGATTGAGCGAACTCCTGGCTCTCTATGGTTCTGCCTACAATGCAAACATTAAGATTTTCAATGACTTGCAGCACACCATCACCGGATGGCCAGGCGGAAAACCAAATGCCGACGATACCTATCGCCCTGAGCGTGCCAACCCATTCCCTAAGCGAGTAATCGTATTCTCTCCTCATCCTGATGATGATGTGATTTCGATGGGTGGAACCATCCGCCGACTGGTTCAGCAGAACCACGATGTGCATGTGGCTTATGAAACATCGGGCAACATTGCAGTGGGTGATGAGGAGGTAACAAGATTTATGCACTTCATCAACGGATTCAACCAGATTTTCGCCGATTCAAAGGATAGTGTGATTTCTGATAAATATAAGGAAATCAAGAGCTTCTTTGCCAATAAGAAGGAGAGCGATTTCGATACTCGCGACATCCTGACCATCAAGGGATTGATTCGCCGTGGTGAGGCTCGTACAGCCTGCACCTATAATGAGATTCCGCTCGACCATGTACACTTCCTTGACCTGCCATTCTATGAGAGTGGAAAGATTGAGAAGTTGCCGATGACAGAGAAGGACGTAGAGGTGGTAAGAGCCTTGTTGCAGAAGGTAAAGCCTCATCAGATTTATGTGGCTGGCGACCTTGCCGACCCACACGGAACCCACAAGAAATGTACCGATGCAGTTCTGGCAGCCATCGACGAGGAGAAGAAGGCTGGTGCAGAGTGGCTGAAGGACTGCCGCATCTGGATGTATCGTGGTGCTTGGGCAGAGTGGGAGATTGAGAACATCGAGATGTGCGTTCCATTGAGCCCTGAGGAGTTGAGAGCCAAGCGTAACTCTATCCTCAAGCATCAGTCGCAGATGGAGAGTGCTCCATTCCTGGGCAACGACGAACGCCTGTTCTGGCAGCGTGCGGAAGACCGCAACCGCGCCACTGCTTCGCTCTACGACCAGCTGGGATTGGCCTGCTACGAGGCTATGGAGGCTTTCGTGGAATATAAGCCACTCTAATATATATAATAAGGAGGAATCAATCACTCTTATATATAATAAGGTGAAATATAAACCAGGCTTTTCATCCATCAAATCAATTAGTATATTATTCTCTATAAAATTTATGAAGAAATTCAATCATCTATTTGCTTCGTTGGCAGCATGCACAGCGATGTTGGGAGGAATCTCAACATCGGCTGTGGCTGCTGACATCAATATTATTCCTGTGCCAGTAAAGACTCAGGTTCAGAAGGGCGAGTTCGTGTTGCCACAGAAGGTGACCATTTCTTACCAGACTGCCGACGGCAAGAACATTGCCGAATACATGGCTGATAAGTTGAAGACCGCTACCGGTTATGATGTAACTGTAGGCGGAAAGAAGGGAAACATCTCTATCCAGATTTCTCCTTCTATGAAGATGGCTGAGGAAGGCTACCGCCTCACCGTTACCAACAAGGGTGTAGTCATCAAGGCAAAGACCGGCAAGGGTGCTTTCTATGGAATGCAGAGCTTCATGCAGCTGTTGCCAGCTCAGATTGAGAGCGCTACCAAGGTAAGCGGCGTGAAGTGGGTGGCACAGTGCTGCGACATCCAGGATGCTCCACGCTTCGGCTACCGTGGTTTCCACCTCGATCCATGCCGCCACTTCATCACCGTGGAGAACGTGAAGAAGCAGTTGGACATCATGTCAATGTTCAAGGTGAACACCATGCACTTCCACCTCACCGAGGACCAGGGCTGGCGCATCGAAATCAAGAAGTATCCTAAGCTTACTTCCATCGGCGGCTACCGCACCCAGGGCGACGGTTCTACCTATGGCGGTTTCTACACTCAGGAGGAAATCAAGGACATCGTGGATTATGCAGCCAAGCGCTACATCACCGTGATTCCTGAAATCGACCTTCCTGGTCACATGATGGCAGCCATCTCTGCTTATCCTTACCTTTCATGCAAGGGCGAGCAGTGGACTCCACGTATGGTTTGGGGTGTTGAGGATATTGTGATGTGTCCAGGTAAGGAAGACATGTTCAACTTCCTGGAGGACATCATCCGCGAGGTAGTGCCTCTCTTCCCAGGCAAGTATTTCCACATTGGTGGCGACGAGTGCCCTAAGACCAGCTGGAAGCATTGTCCTACCTGCCAGAAGCGCATCCAGAACGAAGGCTTGCAGGCCGACGGCAAGCACTCTGCCGAGGAAAGACTGCAGAGCTACGTAATCAAGCGCATGGAGAAGATGCTGGCTAAGTACGACAGAAAGATTATCGGTTGGGATGAAATCCTCGAAGGCGGATTGAGTCCTGATGCTACCGTGATGTCTTGGCGTGGAACATCGGGCGGTATTTCTGCAGCTTTGCAGAAGCACGATGTCATCATGACTCCAGGTAGCGGCGGCTTGTATCTCGACCACTATCAGGGCGATTACAAGATTGAGCCGGTTACTATTCCTAGTGCTCCTGCTTATCTTTCAAGAACCTATAATTACGAGCCTGTGCCAGATACCATCAAGTCATTGGGCTTGGAGAAGCATATTCTGGGTGTTCAGTGCAACAACTGGTCTGAATACATGTACACCAATGCCAAGATGGAGTATCAGATGTATCCTCGCTCTCTGGCTCTCGCCGAGATTGCATGGTCACCAGCCAAGAAGAAGAACTTCACCGACTTCAGCCGTCGTGTAGATGCTAACAGCGTGCGCCTCGACGAGCACCACGTGCGCTATCACATCCCATTGCCAGAGCAGCCATATGGTTCCTGCGATAAGGTGGTGATTACCAAGGATACAGTGGTTACCTTCCAGACTTCCCGTCCTATGAAGATGGTTTACACCCTGGATGGAACCCTTCCAACTCCAGCTTCTGCCGTTTATACAGAGCCTATCAAGGTGAGTGGCAACACCATCATCAAGATTGCTACCGTATTGCCTTCTGGCAAGATGAGCAAGATAAGAACCATCGACGTGGAGAAGCAGAACTATGCTCCAGCCGTGAAGGTAAATGATGCGAAGGCTGGCTTGCAGTTGCGCCGCGTAAAGGGCAATTATCTGAAGGTGGATCAGCTGAACTGGGCTGATGCTGAGTGGACTGATAACGGAACCATCACCAACCTGAACAAGATGAAGGTGAGCCAGCCAGACGATGCTGCTACCCTGCGTGGTGCCAACAACTATGGTGCGATTGCTGAGGGATTCATCAATGTTCCTGAGGATGGCGTTTACTATCTCTCTTCCCGCATGGAGCAGGTTTGGATTGACAACAAGCTCGTTATCAACAACGAGGGCGCTGTGAAGGCTGGTACCAACAGCGATAATGCTGTGGCTCTTGCCAAGGGCTTGCACCCAGTGAAGTTCGTTTACCTGTGCAACATCGTAGGCGGCTGGCCATCTTGGTGGAGCAACCTCAACCTCGAAATGCGCAAGGATAATCAGAAGAAGTTCACCGCAGTGGGCGAGTCTCAGTATTTCCATTAATAATAGGTTTAGAAACACTGAATTAGAAACAACTGATTTAGATTAGAAATATGAATATCAGAACAATCGCAAACGTATCACTTTGCCTTGCCATGCTCTCGATGAGCAGTGGGGCGTCGGCTCAGAGCGAGTCGCGCTGGCAGAATGTGAACATCAACCAGCAGAACCGAGAGCCTCGCCGTGCGAATTTCTTCGCATTCGAGAGCTTGGATAAGGCTCAGAGTTTCGACAAGAAGAAGTCGGCCAACTACCTTTCCATGGAGGGTATGTGGAAGTTCAACTTCGTGAAGGACCACAACAAGCGTCCGGCAAACTTCTTTGCTCTGAAGTATGATGATTCACAGTGGAAGGATTTCCCAGTGCCGGGTTTGTTTGAACTGAACGGCTATGGCGATGCTACCTATAAGAACATAGGCTATGCCTGGGCCACCCAGTTTGACCCGAATCCGCCATATATCAGCGAGCTCAACAACTATACGGGTTCCTATCGTCGCACCTTCGAACTTCCAAAGGATTGGAAGGGCAAGGATGTGTATTTCCATGTGGGTTCTGCCACCAGCAACCTGACTCTCTGGGTAAACGGCAAGTACGTGGGCTACAGCGAGGATAGCAAGGTGGCTGCCGAGTTCAACATCTCGAAGTATCTCAAGCCGGGCAAGAACCTCATTGCCATGCAGGTGATGCGTTGGTGCGATGGTTCTTATTTCGAGGATCAGGACTTCTGGCGCTTCACGGGCATTGCCCGTGAGGTGTATCTCTATGCCCGTCCGAAGCTTCATGCTGCCGACATCCGATTGAACGCTGCCTTGGAAAACAACTACCAGGATGGTGTGTTGAACTATCAGGTTTCCCTGAAGGGAGGAAAGACAGATGTTTCCATCACCCTGTGTGACAAGGATGGCAAGCAGGTAGCCCAGGCCACCGGAGCCCAGGGCGTCATCAAGGTGCCTAAGGTGAAGGCTTGGACGGCTGAGACACCTTATTTATATAAGGCCTACATCACCCTGAAGAACAAGCAGGGCGCCACAGAGGTGATTCCGCAAAAGGTGGGATTCCGCAACGTGGAAATCAAGAACGCACAGTTGCTCGTTAACGGACAGCCTGTGCTGGTGAAGGGTGCCGACCGCCACGAGATGGATCCGGACGGTGGATACGTAGTGAGCCTGGAGCGCATGATTCAGGACATCAAAATCATGAAGCAGTTGAACATCAATGCCGTTCGCACCAGCCACTATCCATGTGATCCTCGCTGGTATGACCTTTGTGATGAATACGGTATCTACATCACCGCTGAGGCAAACCTCGAATCTCATGGTATGGGATATGAGGAGAAGTCGCTTGCCAAGTTCCCTGAGTACATCGTGCCTCACATCGAGCGCAACGAGGGCAATGTGAAGCCGCTCATCAATCATCCTTCCGTCATCGTATGGAGTCTGGGTAATGAGTGCGGATACGGCGTCAACTTCGAGAAGGCTTACGACTGGGTGAAGGCGTGCGATCCTACCCGTCCTGCGCAGTATGAGCGTGGCGGATACGACAGCAAGACCGACATCTACTGTCCTATGTACATCGGTTACGAGGAGAGCGAGCGCTATTGCAAGGGCAATGGCACCAAGCCATACATCCAGTGTGAGTATGCTCACGCCATGGGTAACTCTGAGGGTGGATTCAAGGAGTATTGGGATTTAATCCGCAAGTATCCTAAGTACCAGGGCGGTTACATCTGGGACTTCGTTGACCAGGGTCTGCGCGACAAGAGTCCTGTCACCGGCAAGGAAATCTTTACCTATGGTGGCGACTACGGCCGCTATCCGGGCAGCGATTACAACTTCAACTGCAACGGAATCATCGCCCCTAACCGCCGTCTGAATCCTCATGCCTACGAAATCCAGTACTATCTTCAGAATGTATGGATCAAGAACTTCGATGCAGCCAATGGTGCCATCAGCATCTACAACGAGAATTTCTTCAGGAACATCGACGATTTGAAACTCTCGGCTGTCATCTATGCCAACGGCGTGAAGCTCTCAACCCTGGAAATTCCAGGCACCAAGGGCATTGCCCCTCAGGCAACCAAGCTCGTGAAGAGCGATGCGTTGAAGACTGCGGTTGCACAGGCTCAGGCAGAACATGCAGGCGAGGAAATCGCCGTAAACTTCGCCTTTGCCAGTGATGGCAGTCAGCCGCTGGTTGACAAGGGGCAGGTGATGGCTCGCCAGCAGTTTGTGGTTAACGCATACAAGTTTGATAAGGTTGATACGCCTGCCCAGGCTGCTGCTCCAGCCAACAAGAAGGCCAAGGTGCAGCAGGCTAGCAATATCGAGGTAGAAGAGACCAACAGCTACGTGAAGGTTTCGGCAGAGAGAATGTCGGTTACCATCGGCAAGAAGACTGGTATGATTGATTATCTCGATGTAGATGGCGAACCGATGCTGAAGTTCCGCGAGAGCATGACTCCAGAGTTCTGGCGTGCTCCTACCGACAACGACTACGGTGCTTCTTTGCAGAAGAAGATGAGAGTTTGGAAGAACCCTCAGATGAATCTGAAGTCGTTCGACAAGAGCGAGAGCAAGGACAGCGTGGTTCTTACCGCCCAGTTCGAAATGCCTGAGGTAAAGGCGCAGCTGATGCTCCGCTACCGCATTAATGCGGCTGGCGAGGTGGCTGTTACCCAGCAGATGACAACCGATAAGGAGGCAAAGGTAGCTGATTTGTTCCGCTACGGAATGCAGTTGCAGATGCCTGCGTCATTCTCTAAGTTGGAATACTATGGTAGAGGTCCTGAGGAGAACTACATCGACCGTCACTCTTCTGCTTTCATCGGCAAGTATGAGGCTAACGTGAAGGACGAGTATTATCCATACGTCCGTCCGCAGGAGAGCGGTAACCATACCGACATCCGCTACTTCTCCATCTTCAATCCTGCCACCGGCAAGGGAATCACCTTCGAGGGCTATGCTCCTATGGAGTGCAGCGCCATCCCTTACCTGGTAGAGGATCTGGATGCTGGTATCGAGAAGGAGCATGCCTGGGGCCAGCACAGTGGCGACCTGGTAGAAAAGGGTCTTGTGCAGTTGCACATCCAGCAGCGCCAGTTTGGCTTGGGTTGTATTGACAGCTGGGGTTCTTCGCCAATGGAGAAGTACCGCATGCACTATCAGGACCGCTGCTTCCGCTTCGTGATTAAGGCAAAGAAATAAAAAGAAATAAAGAGAAATAATAGGATTTATGCACTTGTGTGTAATCATGTAATTCATCAGCTAAGTGCTCCGCCTGCAGCAATGCAGGGGAGCACTTTTTTGCATTTTATGGGGGAAAAGTTTAAAAATAGATTAAATCCTTTGTCGGTTCCCCCTTTTTTTCTTATTTTTGCATTTCTAACAAGAAATTAAAAGATAGACAAAGATAATGGCAAACGATAATAAAGGTCTTACGCCGATGATGCGGCAATTCTTCGAGATGAAATCCAAGCATCCCGAGGCATTGCTGCTTTTCCGCTGTGGCGACTTCTACGAAACTTACTGCGAAGATGCTATCGAGGCTTCACGCATCCTGGGCATTACCCTTACCCGCCGAAACAACGGCGGAGCTACGGGCAGCATCGAGATGGCGGGCTTCCCCCATCATGCACTCGATACTTACCTGCCTAAACTCATCAGGGCAGGCAAGCGAGTTGCCGTATGCGACCAGCTGGAAGACCCGAAGAAGAAACGCCTGGAAATCAAGGGCAAGAAGGGATTGAGCCAGATGGACAAGATGGTGAAGCGTGGCATCACCGAACTCGTTACTCCTGGTGTAGCAATGGGCGACAACGTGCTCAACTACAAGGAAAACAACTTCCTGGCTGCCATCCACTTCGGTAAGACTTCCTGCGGCGTAAGCTTCCTCGATATTTCTACCGGTGAATTCCTCACCGGCGAGGGAACCTATGATTATGTAGAGAAACTGATGGGTAACTTCATGCCGAAAGAGGTGCTCTACGACCGTGCCCGAAAGAATGATTTTGAGAAATACTTCGGTACCAAATACTGCACCTTCGAACTCGACGACTGGGTTTTCACCGAGCAGACGGCGATGCAGAAACTCCTGGGACACTTCAAGACCAAGTCGTTGAAAGGCTTCGGCGTGGAGCATCTCAAGAATGGTGTCATTGCCAGCGGTGCCATCATGCAGTATCTGGAGATTACCCAGCATACGCAGATCAACCATATCACGGCGCTTTCGCGCATCGAAGAGGATAAGTTCGTACGCATGGATCGATTCACCATCCGAAGTCTGGAGCTGGTGGCTCCGATGCAGGACGACGGTCTGTCTCTGCTCAACGTCATCGACAAGACTGTAACGGCAATGGGCGGACGAATGCTCCGCCGCTGGCTGGTGTTCCCACTGAAGGATGTGCGTCCTATCAACGAGCGCCTCGACATCGTGGAGTATTTCTTCAAGGAGCCGGAGTTCCGTCAGCTTCTCGACGACCAGCTTCATCGCATCGGCGACCTGGAACGTATCATCTCCAAGGTAGCCGTGGGCAGAGTATCGCCTCGCGAGGTGGTGCAGCTGAAGAATGCGCTGGAAGCCATCCAGCCTATCAAGGTGGCTTGCCAGCATGCCAAGAACGACGCTCTGAAGCGCATCGGCGAGCAGCTCAACGTCTGCGAATCCCTGAAAGACCGCATAGCCAGGGAGATTCAGCCCGATCCGCCTCAGCTTATCAACAAGGGCGATGTGATAGCCGATGGCTATAACGCAGAACTCGATGATTTGCGCTCCATCAGTCGCCATGGCAAGGATTATCTTCTGAAGATTCAGGAGAGGGAGATCGAGAAGACGGGCA
>ERZ1026888.781-NODE-781-length-16016-cov-16.511058_pt1 | contig 16016 bp, 14 predicted proteins | sample MGYA00380174_ERZ1026888 | MGnify/ENA primary metagenome ERZ1026888 (study PRJEB33269, sample SAMEA4719810) | human gut metagenome | biome: human-associated habitat; feature: organic feature; material: feces | place: Cameroon | collected 2013-10 ...
ATTTTAGGGAAATTCTGTATTTTTGCATAAAGAAATGTGATATTTTTGCATTTAGATTAAGATTAAGACTAAAATTAAAGGAAAAACTGCCCTGCAAGGGGCAACTTAATAGGAGATTTATACAATGAAGAAAATGTATCTTCTGGCAGTCCTGATGGCAGCCGCTATGCCATTGACATCGATGGCGCAGGACGATGACCTCTACTTCAATCCGAAGAAGGAGGCACAGGAAAAGGCAGAGAAGCGGGCACGCCTCCAGCAGCAGTATGCTGCGCAGCGAGCTCGCAGAGATAGCCTCTATTCACTCTTCTGGAGTGGTAGCGGACGAGATGTGGATGAGTATAACAGGGGTGGACGCATCTTCAGTCATTATGAGCATGTGGGTACCGATTCGCTCGGCAACGACATCATACAGTTTCATGTGGGCAAGGGGGTAAGACCCGACAGCATCTATGACGATGCTTATTTTGCCCAGAAGTACGCCGACCAGGATGAGGATTTCGACTATACCCGCCGCATGAGCCGCTGGGATGGCTATTATGATCCGTGGTTCTACGGCTACTATGGCTATGGCCCGTACTATTGGCGCTCGCGCATGTGGGGATGGCACAACCCATGGCGCTATGGCTATTATGCCGGCTGGTATGACCCATGGTTTGATCCTTGGTATGACCCATGGTACTACGGCTATGCCGGCTGGTATGGCGGATGGTACGACCCATGGTATTACGGCTGGGGTGGCTGGTATGGTCCTTGGTACTGGGGTGGTCCGATGATAGGGCATGTAACTTATGGCGGCCGCAATTCTGGCGGATATGCCGGCAACCGCAGCTTTAGATATAACGGCGACAAGGGCTATGCGGGCAACGGTACACGCCGAAGCGTGGCCAACCGCAACTTTGGCGGACGTGACAGCCAGCGCAATTACAATACCCGCAGCAATAACAACACCAACACCAATACCTTCGACCGCAGCAACTTCGGTGGCTTCGGCAATCGCAGCGGTGCCAGCTTCGGTGGTTCCAACTCCGGTGGTCGCTCTGGTGGCGGCTTCGGCGGCGGAGGAAGCTTCGGCGGTGGTGGCGGAAGCCGTTCCGGTGGCGGTGGTTTCGGCGGTCGCCGATAACACGCCCTGAAAGTTCAATATCAATTAAAAAACAATGAATAGAATGAATAATTTGAAAATAAAACATATCCTTTTTGCCAGTGCACTCATGGCATCCATGAGTGCCACTGCCCAGGAAACCTACCTGGATACTAAATTTGCGGAAAACTCCCTCACGGGAACCGCACGCTATGTAGGTATGGGTGGTGCGATGGAAGCATTGGGTGCCGACATCTCAACCATGTCGAGCAACCCTGCCGGCATCGGTCTCTTCCGTAAAAGCATGGTGAGCCTCTCGGCAGGCGTCATCGCACAGCCTGATGCCGATACCCAATTCGGCTTCGATCATACTGTGATATCTTTCGATGGAAAGAAGTCGGTGCCTAGTTTTGACCAGATTGGTTTTGTCTGGGCTGGCGGGGACAACAGTGCCGGCGTGAAAATCAATGCCGGTTTCAACTTCCACAAGAGTACCAATTTCTCGCAGATCCTTACCGCAGCCAACTATCTGAACGGTGCCTCACAAACCAAGTGGGCATCTGCCAAGACTGCCTATGCCAAGGATTTGGACAAGAAATACGGTCAGAAAGCCGGCGACCAGGTTTGGAGCGCTGTAGATGCCAACTACAATAAGCTGATGGGTACCGACGAGAATGGCAACCAGGCTACCTACGACGGAAAATCCTTCCTCTTCGGCCAGTACCAGAAAGGCTACATCGGCGTATATGATTTCAACCTGAGCTTGTCGTTCGACAACCGTGTATGGGTGGGCTTCACCCTCGGTCTGCACGATGTACACTATCGCAACAACTCGTTCTATACCGAGAATTATGTGGCAGATAAGGATGCATACGGTGCTGCCTGGGAAAGCCAGCGCATCACGGGTACGGGCTATGATGCCAAACTGGGTGTTATCTTCCGCCCTGTGGCAGATTCTCCGTTCCGCATCGGTGCCTACGTCAATTCGCCTGTGTTCTACGACCTCTCGCTGAGCGGCACTGCCGACCTGGAGCTGACAGATAAGAACATCGTTGACGACCAGGGCAATTATGCCGTGGGTAGCAATTCCAATTCCGTGGATTTGGACTATCGCCTCAACACGCCATGGAAGGCAGGCGTGAGCTTGGGTCACACCGTGGGCAACTGTCTCGCCCTGGGTGCTACCTATGAATATGCCTGGTACAATCACATGGACAATCGTGTGAAGGATGGCGGCTACTATGATTCCTGGTATGGCGACTATTACGAGACCAGCAGCAGCGATGCAGCCATGAACGACCACACCAAGCATTCGTTGCAGGGCGTAAGCACCCTGAAGCTGGGTTTGGAGTACAAGCCGATTCCGCTGATGTCGCTCCGTCTGGGCTACAACTATGTATCTCCGATGTTCAAGGAAACTGCCGACCGCGACCAGACCATCGCTTCGCAGGGAACCATCTATTCCACATCTACGGATTATACCAACTGGAAGGCAACGAACAGAGTTACAGCCGGTGTAGGTTTCAACTACCAGGGCTTCTTCTTCGATGTGGCATACCAGTATAGTTGCCAGAAGGGTGATTTCTACCCATTTGCAGCCTGGGAGAATGCTGGTGCCAAGGCGGCTCCAGCCACCTCGGTAGATAACAATCGCCACCAGGTGCTGATGACGGTGGGTTATAGGTTTTAAAATGTGTTAATATTCGCCTTTTTCTATAAAAAAGTGCTTGGAAAATTTGGCGGATTCAAATAAAATGCATAACTTTGCAAATGTTATTAGGTAAAACCATAAAAGAATCAGAGAAGGGTTGGGGAGCCCTTCTCATAAATATAGGGATTTTCCTCTAAGTTGAGGAAAAAAGATATTAGTTTTTTTAGTGGTTAATTTAGTTTTAGTAAGTATGTGATAGGATCTGTTGTGAAACAGGTCCTATTTTTTTTGAAATCTCCCCACCAGGCACCGGCAATGACTGCCAGCCCCGATGAGGAGATGCTTATCTTACAAAAGAAATACTACATACAACTATTGATGCCCAAGGAGGCACCGATTGCCGTGAGCACAGAGATGGCAATCTTGTGGATTACTTTCCACGTTTCCTTTCTTATCATCATAGTTAGCTATGCTTTAAAGAGTTACGTTTCCGTCGTTGCCAGTTGAGCCGCCCTCAGTGTTACCGCCCTCTGTGTTTCCGCCTTCAGTGTTTCCGCCTGCTGTCTGGTCACCGGTGTTGCCGCCTGATGTGCCGCCGCCATTCTGGGTGTTGTCGCCCTCGTTGTCCTCCACGTCGTTCTTGTCCTTCGAAGTCACGGTCTTCACCACCTTTCCGGTATGGTCGTAGCAGGTGATGCTGATGCCCGTATTGGCGAGCGCCTGCTTGATATCGGTGTTCGGGATGAAGATGACTCGTCGGCTGGTGATGAGCGATGCGCTCACCTTGGTTACGTCATCCACCGCAGTGGAACGCAAGCCGAAGCGCATGCTGCCCAAGCCTGGGATAGGGATGGTATGACCCTCTGTAGCCCAGGTCTTCACCACGCTGCCGTAGGCAGACAGGGAGGCGAGGAGCACGCCCTTAGCCAGACCGCTGGTCTGTGCCGCCTGCTCAATCACCTTATCCACGTCCAGCTGGCCGTAGTACTCAGGTTGCATCACGTAGGCCCACTTAGGTTCCTTGGCATCCTTGTTGAATGCTACATTTCTCTCGATTGCTTTTACTTTCATTCCCATACTGTTTGAAATTTTGAGTTCATACTGTTAGTTGAAGGCACTTTGCCGCCAACGTCTTGCGGAGTTCTTTTGTCAGCGGTACCATTCTGTTTCCCTCCGTTTGACATTTGCAAAGATACAAAATTTTGGGCCGAAAAGCAATAGTTGTACCTTATTCCGTTCCGAAAATTGTGTTATCCGGAGCGGGCGGGTCCTTTTTCTCACCTTTTTTATCAGCATTCTCCTTGCGGTGGTGCATCTTGTCGTAGAACTTCTTCATCTCGTTCACGATGTAGCCAGCTTCGTTTCTGATGGCGTGCTTGCTGTTTCTCATCTTTTTGGCAAACCACTCCTTCTTCTGCAGCATATTGTCAAGCTCGCTGATCATCCATACCTTCAGCTGCTGGCTGAGGTCGTTAGCCACGTTCTCGTTCACACCCCACGTGTGCTTCAGGCTGAAGCAGAGTCGCGCCTGTCTGTCGTCCAGTTGCGCCTTCTTGGTGCCCGTAGGATGGTCATCCTCCTGTGTATAGAAGGAGAAGATGAATTTGTTCTTCAGACTTCCCTGTATCTTCTGCTGCTCATCTTCTGCCGTTGTCGCCTCATTCGACTCCTCCACGGAGTAATCGAAGTGGAAGCCGCATTTGTCGGCATAGTAGGCGCTATCCATCTCAGTCTTAGCTGGTTGGATAAGCGACTTGTCGATGTCGCCAAAACACTTGAAGTCAGACTTCTGGCTCAGCAGATTGGCCAAGGTGATGGCTGGCATGTTTCTTCTCGATAAAGCAAAATGCCCGTAGTAGAGACGGTACATCTGGCGTGTAGCATTGCGTTTAAAGGAGAAGTAGGTGTCAAGATCAAGCTTGTGATAGCCCATGGCGTTGCTGAGATAGTAATGCAACAGGTTGGTGCTGAAGCTGAACTTCACGATAATCTTCTGTCCTCTCTTGTAAAAATCAACATCGAAGAAGTGCTCAAAATAGCCATAGGTTATCAGGTACTTCTGCTTGTAATAAGGGATACAGATGCCTTGCTTGCTCATGTGGATGAGTGCCAGTTTGGCTCTTGTATAGTGCCCTTTTCTAGGTTCCAGCTTGCTGAGGGGTATCTCGCGATGGCGTATGCCTTCTGCCGCCTCAGCAGGGGTAAACTTCATCAGCTTTTCGTCTGAAAGCTGACACTCGATGGCTGCCTTAATGTCTTTTTGCAGGCATTTATGAATCATCATAAGCAGTCGATTTTCATACTGCGAGTAGTGTAAGATGCTCAAACACTGCACGTTTAGTTCATAGATGGGATTTTTTCCCACTTGATCGTTCATAATCGTAATAATTAAGTTTGTTTATTATGAACAGGTGGGATGGTGGGAGAGATACCAATGACAACAAACTTCCCTGCCGTTCCGGCACTTAACAGGGATTGCAAAAGTTTGCTGCCAAAAACAAGTTATCTCTGGCCAGACATCCATTCCTGCGTAATTGTGCCGGTATTCTTTCAGCTTACAATTATGCATAGAACGGGTTGGTCAGGATTCGCTTGTTTTTTTGAAAGACTCGAAGGTTTGCAATCCTTCTTCCGCTTAGGGATGAGCCTTTCGTCTTGGTCTAAATCCTTGTTAAGCACGTTCGTGCATTCATTGGCATGGCCTACCTTACAGGATCTGTAAAAGGTATGACCATTACAATCGGCTGCAAAAGTACAACAATTTATTTTAATACGCAAATTTTTTCGGCATTTTTTTTAAAAAATCTTTTTGAAAGCTGAAAAACCTCGCACACACACGTATTCATATCTCATTTTTTTTATTATATATTATTCATTATAGTTATAAAAGATAAACCTTAAATTGCTTTGTAAGTTATTGATAGATAAGTGATTGTGATTTTTAGTCAAGAGGAGTTGGGTACCTTGGACGGGTTAAGAAACGTTTCAGGGACAATCTGGAAGGAGTGGAGGGGTACTCCAGAAGAGTCGTGGCGACGTCTTGGGTACTCCTAGGTACCCCATAGAACATTTTTTGCAGATAAATCGCCAAAAATTTGCAATCGGTTAAAAAATTGCTTATCTTTGCACCATCGGATTTATTCTTACATGGGTAAAATTCCGATTCGGGGAATTTGGTATCGCCTATACCCACTTTGGGATTTACATGGCGTAGAAAAACTTTTTTCCTCGGGAGGAAAATATTTTTTTCCCGCCATGAAGGCGCTGCTTCGTGGCGAGGGAAAGATAGGAGGTTTAGAAGAATCTTGACAAGGCTAGGAATAGCCTGGATTTTAATATTAGTATTAACTTAAATATTGAAAGAAAGGGAAAGATGATGAGAAAGATTGTGATGATTGTAGTTCACTGCTCTGCCACCCGTTGCAACCAGGCTTACACGGTGCAGCAGCTTTACCACGACCATGTGGAGGTGAACCATTGGCGTTTTATCGGGTATCACTATTACATCCGCAGAAGCGGCAAGGTAGAGGTTACCCGTCCGCTGGCGAGAATGGGGGCGCACGCCCGTGGCCACAATGCCTACTCGGTGGGCATCTGCTACGAGGGTGGATTGGATGAGCAGGGGCATTATGCCGACACGCGCACGGAGGAGCAGAAGTTGGCGATGGCGAAGCTGATTTATCAGTTGGGGCAGGAGTTTCCTACCATCCGCACGGTGTTGGGCCATTGCGATTTGCCTGGCGTGCAGAAAGCGTGTCCATGCTTCGATGCCACCAGTTTACAGAAGCATCTGTATCATTTGTAGGATTTCAGATTTGCACTTGTAAAAGATGTAGTTGTTTTTAATTTTTTTGTATTATGTTGAGATTGATGATTGAGCGTTTTGCTACCTATCGCTCTGCCATTCACGGGCGATTATGGATTGATGGGCAGTATGTTTGCGACACTTTGGAGAACGAGCCCTGCTGCTTGCAGGAGGGCTCCTATCCATTGGTGATTAAGTTTGTTGAGAGTGAGCATCGCAAGATGATGGTGGTGGAAAAGGAGAAGGAGGGCAGGGTGAATGAGAAGGAGAATTCTTCTGCCATTATTAAGTGCAGTAATGGTCCCTTCATGTTGCTGGGTGGCAGCATCAGTGTGGGGGTGTGTTATCACTTGGGTTACATCCTGCATTGTGCCCATACCTTCGATTTGCTCTTCCTGCGTGTCAGAATGTGTCTGCGACGTGGCGGCGAAGCAAGCCTGGAGGTGAAGGGTTACACGGATTTCCGCTAGGCGTTTCACCCCGTTAGGCGTTCCGGCGGATTTGCAATCCGTCGTCAAAAAATGTTCGACCACTTAAAACCAGGGGATTTGTAATCCCCTAATTATTAATTGCATTCTTGCTTGCTGCGGATTTCAAATCCGCAGAGCCTAAATAAGGTTAGGACATTTTTTTACGCCGGATTTCAAATCCGGCGGGACGCCTAGCGGGCTTGCGTTTCAAATTCTACGTAACGCCTAGCGGGCTTGCGTTTCAAATTCGTGAGTAATCCGAGGAAGGCGGTTAAGGTTCCGTCTATTCCGCGTAATCCGATGAATAATGACACACCCTCACCCCGTTAGGCGTTCCGGCGGATTTGCAATCCGCCGTCAAAAAATGTTCGACCACTTAAAACCAGGGGATTTGTAATCCCCTAATTATTAATTGCATTCTTGCTTGCTGCGGATTTCAAATCCGCAGAGCCTAAATAGGTTAGGACATTTTTTTACGCCGGATTTCAAATCCGGCGAGACGCCTAGCGGGCTTGCGTTTCAAATTCTACGTAACGCCTATCAAAAAAAGGTGTGCCGGAATCTCCGGCACACCCTCTCTATTCTGTGATTTTATTTCATTTTCTTGATGTACCCCTCTGCTCGGGTATCGCCCAGTTCCTTGGCTTTCTCCAGGTTCTTGAGCGCCTCGTCTTTCTGCTTCAGCTCTATCTGGAGCAGACCGAGCAACAGGTAGCCATCGGCATACTCTGGTGCCAGGGCAATGCACTGCTTGGCAGCACTCACACCCTCCTCATATCTCTTCACACGCAAATCCAAACTAGCCCATTCGGCAAAATAAGTAGGCTCCTTTGGATCGAGATAGCAGGTGCGCGCAATATCTATCAGCGCCGGCTGCCACATGCGCAACTTGGTCTCACACTTATAACGCGCATAGAAGAAATCCGGATTCACCGGACGGGCGATGGAATCATACTGGTTGTAATCCGCCAGCGCACTGCGATACTCGCCATGATCGTCCAGGAATTGGCCACGGGCCAGATAATAGCTGGCTGCTATCGCACCCGCATCCTTCGATGCATCCACCGCACTATCCAGAAGCGCCTTGATCTCATTGGATGGTGCCTTCAGCTGACTCTTGCTCTGCGCAGCCTCCAGGAACAGTTCGCCGCTTCGGATATTCGTCTTGGTCAAATCCATGAATATATCATACGCCTTCAGGAAATCCTTCTTCATAAAGAGGATGCGGGCTTCCTGATGCCTGTAAATCGGGTTTGCCTTGATGCTATACGCCTTCTGCGCCTCTTCCAGCGCCTTGTCGTAAGTCCACGCCTTGAACGTAGAATCGCCCTTATACACCAGTTTCTGACTGATCAGCTCTGAATAGTTAGAGTGCGCCTCATCCTTGGCAGTAGCCTTCCTGATGCCTTCCTCCATCAGTTTAGCAGCATTCTCAAACTCGTTGTTCTCTACCAGAATCGTACCCTTCTCCTTGTATCCGAAGGCAGAAGTAGGGAAGCTGGCGATGAACTCGTCGGCATACTTGCCGTAGGCATCTCTGCTCAGATGCGCCTTGTTCAGCGTCATCATGGTTACGGCATCAGCCTCAGTATCAGGCAGGGCAGTGCGGATGCCCGTCTCGCGGAGCGCTGCATCCAGCGTAGAGAGACCCGTAACCTTCAGTTCCTTGGCATAGTTGGCATCGATGGCAGTAACCTGACCATTGCTGTGCATGATACCGATAACCTGACCTTCCTTGTTCACGAACGGACAGCCCACCGCATTATCAGGCACGGTGTTGGAGAAGATATAGTAATTATAGGTCTCCTTGAACTTCTCCACGCTCGATACGTCTTCCTGCTGGATAGGCGATTTCTTGATGGAATAAGGCACGAGCCACACCTTGCTGCCAGCCTCCGACTCCTTGGTGGCGATGCGGGCACCGGCGGTATTGGCTACGACTCTGAACTTAGCCACATCGTAAAGCTCGTCGGCTCCGAGGATGGCATCCACCTCCATCGATTTGCCCGTAGCATCCACGATACTCGCCTTCACGGCGCCGATGAATGGCTTGAAGGTACTGATGGCAGTGCCCTTGTTGTCGATAAATACACCCTGCGTAGATGAAATGATGTTTCCATCCTTGTTGAAGGTGGTAAGAGTAAAAACGCTCTTGGCTGATTTCTGCACAGCCCCAGGTTGAGCGAAGAGGGACGATGCACCCAGCATCAGTCCCAGCATGATCATATATATTTTCTTCATATTCTTAACAATCTGTCTTTACTGCCGGTCGGTTTTCAGCAGTTCCCTGGCATTGGCAAGTGCCGCCTGGGTAATGTCGCTACCGCTGAGCATCTGGGCGATTTCCTCCACCCGCTGCTCGCTGTTCAGCTCCTTCATCTGCGAGATGGTGCCCTGGTCGGTTTCCTGCTTCAGCACCTTGTAGTGGTGACTGCCCTTGGCGGCTATCTGTGGCAGGTGGGTGATGGAGATGACCTGTCGCTCCAGGTGTCCCATCTCTGCCATGATATCTGCCATCTTCTCGGCTATCTTGCCGCTTACGCCGGTATCAATCTCGTCGAAGATGATGGTAGGCAACTTCACGGCACCGCTGATCATCGCCTTGAGCGAGAGCATGACGCGGGCTATTTCTCCGCCCGATGCCACCTGGGTGACAGGCTGCAGAGGCGTGCTCTTGTTGGCGCTGAAGAGGAAGCTTACCTTGTCGGAGCCGTTGCTGCTCAATCCCTTGTCGGCAAAGGCTATCTCGAACCTTACGTTCGGAATGCCCAGCGGCACCAGGCGCTGCTTCATCTCTGCCTCTATCGTCTTGGCCGATTTCTGGCGCACGGCGGTGAGGAGGGTGGCTTGCTTCTGTGCCTTTTCGAGCAGCACAGCCACCTTCTGCTCTAATGCTTCTACTTGTTCATCGCCACCATCGATGCTCGAAAGCTGGTCGGCGATATGGTCGCGGGTGGCAATGAGGTCTGCCACCGATTCTACACGGAACTTCTGCTGAAGGGTGTAGAGTTGGTCGAGGCGGGTGTTGATGGTTTCGAGCCGGTTGGGGTCGAAGTCAACGTTATCCACGCTGCTGCTGATTTCCTGGGCGATGTCTTTCAGCTCGATGTAGCTGCTCTGCATGCGGTCGGAAATCTCGGCCATGCTTGGATATACCTCACGAATATTTTCCAGTTGGCTAGTGGCGGTCTTCAGTTTGTCGAGTATGCTGTTGTCATCGCCGTTCAGGGCATTGTCGGCCTCAAAGAGAGCCGTTTTGATGTCCTCGCTGTGGCTCAGCGTCTCGGCTTCCTTTTCCAGTTGCTCCAGCTCTCCTTCCTTCAGTTGAGCGTCTTCCAGTTCCTTGTGCTGGAATCGCATGAACTCCTCGTTTTCCCGGTTTTTGAGTATCTCCTGCTTCAGGTTTTCCAGTTGAACCTTTGCTTGATGGTATGCCTGGTATTCCTTCTGATAGGCAGCGAGTTGCTTGTTGTCCTGGGCGATGATATCCACCACGTTCAGCTGGAAGTCTTCCTTCTGCAGCAGCAGGTTCTGGTGCTGCGAATGGATGTCTACGAGCTGTTCGCCCAACTCTCTCATCCGGGTGAGGGGCACAGGAGTATCGTTGATGAAGGCACGGCTTTTGCCTGCCGCCGTCAACTCTCTTCTGATGATGGTGTCGTTGCCATCGTAGTCGATGTCGTTGTCATCGAAGAACGCCTGCATTCCGTATCTCGAAAGGTCGAAATGGGCTTCTATCACGCAGCGGTCTCTGCCTGCCTTGATGGCCTTGGTGTCGGCTCTGTTACCCAGGAGCAGACCGATGGCGCCGAGGATGATACTCTTTCCGGCTCCCGTTTCTCCGGTAATGACGGAGAAGCCCGGATAGAGGGCGATATTTAGCTCGTCGATGAGTGTGAAGTTCTTGATATATAATTGCTTGAGCATAATTGGTTATATTATTCCTTTATCTGGTCCCAATATTTGTTTTGCGACGGATTGATGGAGGTGAGGATTTCGAACACGGCTTCTTTCTCCTTCTGGGTGCCCTTGCCCTTGTAGATGTTGGCAAGTTCATCCTTCTTGTAATCCGTCCAGATTTGTGGCAACATGCTGAGCGGGCGGTTCTCTTTGGCTTTCTTCAGTCCTGTTTCCAGGGCTGTGGTTATCTCGGTTCTGCCTCGCTCTACATTGTTCGCCATCTCGTCGAGTCCCTTGCGGTAGTAGTCGTACTGCAACTGGCGGAAGGGTTCCATCGAGCCGTCAAGATAGTCGTTGATGATGGCGAAGCGGTTGCGGTCGTTGTCGAAAGCCTTCCAGCCCGGGTAGTCGAGGTTCTGTGCATTGTTGGTGAGATTCATGCAACGCTGCAGTACGTCCTCGCCACCCTTGGGTGAAAAACTGTCGAGGTCTAAACCGATGAGAAGATACGCATAGTAGGCGAAGAGGGCAGTAAGCTGGTTGTCTATCTGCTCCTCGTTGAACTCCAGCTGGTCGAATTCGGCAAACTTGAACGTGAAGTTTTCATCCACATTATTATATAAGGTGGAGGTGTAGGCCGAATTATACACCGGGCGGTTGGCCTGGATGGTAGCCTTGCAGGTAAAGATGCCCTGGTCTTTATCATACTTGGTTACCTGCAGGTTGAAGTTGCACACGATGCGCTCGTTCTTCTGAAACTGAAGATGAGTCCATTGGCGGTCGTTGACAAACTGCTCCAGGGTTTGTTGCAGATTGTCAAACACGCTTTTCTCCGTGCCCGAAATCTGGGCATGGTTGATGGTAATCTTTGCCTGCAGTTCCTGCGCCACGAGGGGTGCAGGATTACAGCAGAAGAGCCAGCTCATCAATGATGTCGCGAGCCACTTCAGTCTTCGGTTTCTTTTCATATTCTTTCTTTCCTTTTTCCGAGATGATGGTAATCTGGTTGTCGTCGGTGCGGAAGGTAGTGCCCGGGTTGCGGGTAGAGTTGAGCACGATGAAGTCGGCGTTTTTCTTCACTCTCTTCTTCTGTGCATTGTTCTCTTCGTCGTTGGTTTCCAGTGCGAAAGCTACGATTCGTTGATGTTTTTGTTTCATCCCGCCCAGGGCTGCCGCAATATCGTGGGTAGGCACCAGGGTGAGTTCCAGGTCATCTTTCTCTCGCTTGATTTTCCTGTCGGCCACGGTGCTCGGCTTGAAGTCGGCCACGGCTGCGCAGAGGATGGCTGCATCGGTTTGTCCGAAAGCCTGGGTTGCCGCCTGGTACATCTCCTCGCAGCTCTCCACGTTGATGCGGTGGATGGCTGGGCTGCAGCTCAGGGCCACAGGACCGGCGATGAGGGTTACGTCAGCGCCACGGCGCAGGCACTCCTCGGCGAGGGCGAATCCCATCTTGCCAGAGGAATAGTTGCCGATGAAGCGCACGGGGTCTATCTTCTCGTAGGTAGGACCCGCCGTGATCATCACCTTCTTGCCTGATAAATCGAGCAAAGCATCGGAGTCTTCTTCGGCCTTTCCTTCGGCCTCGGCATTCGCTTCATCTTCTTTCATCTGGAAATATCTGTCCAGATAATCCACGATGACATCCGGTTCCTCCATGCGGCCCTTCCCTTCCAGTCCGCTGGCAAGGAATCCCACTTCCGGCTCGATGATATGGTTGCCATAGCTGAGCAGGGTCTTCATGTTGGCCTGTGTAGATGGATGCTTGTACATGTCAAGGTCCATGGCAGGGGCAATGAACACCGGTGCCTTCATCGAGAGGTAGGTGGTGATGAGCATGTTGTCGGCTATGCCGTGTGCCATCTTGCCCATGGTAGAAGCGGTGCAGGGAGCGATGACCATGGCATCCGCCCAGAGACCGAGGTCAACGTGCGAGTTCCAGGTGCCGTCGCGCTGCGAGAAGAACTCGCTTACCACGGGTTTATGGGTGAGTGCCGAGAGGGTGATAGGAGTGATGAACTCCTTGCCCGCCGGGGTAATGACCACCTGTACCTCGGCACCCCGTTTGATAAGGCCACGTATGATGAGGCATGATTTATAGGCTGCTATGGAACCTGTGATGCCTAATACGATTTTCTTTCCTTTTAACATAGTTTATTTTCCCATTCTCTTGTTGTACTCACGAAGGCGGATGCGGGTGAGCACCTGCTTGGTGTTGTTGGTGAACTCGCTGCCCAGAATCCAGGTGTAGTAACCAGGGTCCTTGGTCAGGATTTCTGCCACATCCCAGCCTTTGTACTTGCCGAAGTTGAACACCTCGTGCTTCTTTGGCTCGCCGTTCTCGTCGAGGATTACGTTGCCCTGGGCATCCTTCAGCTCCTGCCATACGATGCGGCCCGCAAAATCAACATTGTCGTTGTGCTTTGAGAACTCGGCAAGCTCGTCCATGTTGTTGTTGAGCACACGTTCTGGCTCTTCCTGTACGCCCGGTGCATAGCGGTCGAGCTCGCCCATCAGTACGCGATAGGTAGCCTCGGTATCCTGGTCGGCACGGTGGGCCTCGAAGTCTTCCTCCATCTTTCTGCCGCAGTAGAACTTGTAGGCAGCAGCCAGGTTGCGGCGCTCCATCTTCATGAAGATGGTCTGTGCGTCGATGAGTCGGCTCTTGCCGAAATCGAAGTCGATGCCTGCGCGCAGGAATTCCTCGGCGAGCATAGGCACATCGAAGTGGTTGGAGTTGTAGCCGGCGAAATCGCAGCCTGTAAACTCCTGGCTCAGGGTGGCAGCCAGCTGCTTGAAGGTTGGCGCATCCTTTACATCTTCGTTGCTGATGCCCGTGAGTGCCACTACCTCTTCAGGTATCTCCTTCTCAGGGTTGATAAACTGGTTTTTGCGAATCTCGGTTCCATCAGGGTTTACCTTAATATATGAAATCTGAATGATTCTATCCTTTACCATGTCAAGTCCCGTGGTCTCCAGGTCGAAGACGATGAGGGGCTTCGTAAGATTTAATTTCATTTCTTTTCTTTTTGGTTCTTTGATTTAATCCGTTGAGGATTCTTTGATTTAATCGTTGAGGAGCATTGGCATGATGAGCATCAGAACGTCTTCGTCCTCTGGCTGCTCAGATGGGATGACGATGCCCGCACGACTTGGGTCGGCAAGCTGGAAGATTACGTGCTCGCTGGTGAGATTGCTCAGGATTTCCATCAGACTGCTTCCCTTGAAGCCGATGTTGATGTTATTGCCTGTGTATTCGCACGGCAGAACCTCCTTGGCAGATGTACTGAAGTCGATATCCTCTGAAGAAACCTCGAAGCGTCCGCGTTCGATGTGGAAGCGAACCAGCTGACTGCTCTCGCTGGCGAATGGCATTACGCGGCGCAATGCACTCTGCAGGGCCTTGCGATCTACGGTAACGATGCTTGGGTTGTTGGTTGGAATCACAGAGTTGTAGTTTGGATAGCGGCCGTCGATGAGTCGGCATCTCATTACGCCATCGGTAAACTGGATTTCTGCGCTGCGCTCATCAAACTTGATGGTAGCATCGTCGCCCTTGCTGAGGATGGTCTTGAGCAGGGTAGCAGGCTTCTTAGGCAAGTTGAATGCCGAACGGGTTTCGTTCTTGATGGTGAAGTTCTTGCTTCTTACCAGCTTGTGGCCGTCGCTTGACACGATGGTCAGCGCCTCTGGGGTGAGGTCGAAGTAGATACCGTTCATCACAGGGCGCAACTCATCTTGGGCTGTGGCGAAGAGAGAGCGTGTGATGTTCTCGATGAGGATATCGGTAGGGAGGGTGATGATGGTGCATCCTTCTGCCATCTCCTGCGAGCGAGGGTAATCCTCTGAATCGATGCCGGTGAAGTTATAGAGACCATTCTGATATACAATCTTGATGGCGTATGATTCTGTATCCACATCAAAGTTGAGTGGCTGCTCTGGCAGTTCCTTGAGGGCATCGATGACCACGCGTGTAGGCACGCAGAATTCGCCCTCGCCCTCACAGTCGGTCAGGGCGATGTTACTCTTGATGATGTTGTCGTTGTCGCTAGCGGTGATGCTCAATTCTCCGTTGGCAACTTGGAACAGGAAATTGTCGAGGATAGGCAACGAGTTCTTGCTGCCAATCACCTTCACAAGCATGTTGAGCTTGCTGCTCAATGCTGAACTTGATACTGTAAATCTCATGAGTCGTTATTTTTATTATTATTTATTTTCCGTATTTTAATTTGCGTACGCCCCAGTTTGGGTGCCCTTTCGCAATTATGAGTACAAAAATACAAAAAATATCGGGGATAGACAAAAATAATCGAAGAAATGTTTCGGTTTTAGAACTATTTTTAGTAATTTCGCAGTCAGAAAGAAAAACTTGATAAAAGAATCACTCTATTTTGTGCTTTTCCGAGGGGGCAAGATGAAGACGTGCCCATCGTTTTTGCAATGATAGAACAGACAACATTTAATAAATTAATTATATGGAATTACAAGGAAAGGTGATTGCCGTTTTGCCTGAAAGAAGCGGCGTTTCTGCAAGAGGTGAGTGGAAGGCTCAGTCGTTCGTTATCGAGACTCACGAGCAGTATCCTAAGAAGCTTTGCTTCGATGTGTTCGGAGCTGATCGTCTTGCACAGTTTAACATCCAGAGTGGCGAGGAGCTTCTGGTTTCATTCGATATCGATGCTCACGAGTATCAGGGCCGCTGGTTCAACAGCGTTCGTGCATGGAATATTCAGCGCATCGATCCTAACGCAGTAGCGGGTGCGATGGGTGCTATGCAGCCAGGTGCTGCTCCATTCCCTCCAATGGGTGCTGCGCCTCAGGCTGCTGCTCCTGCAGCTGGTGCTACAGCTCCATTCCCTCCAACTCAGCCAGCTGCTCCAGCTGCCGGTGGTAGTGCTGACGATCTCCCATTCTAAGAAGAGGGTTGAATCGTAAGAAAATATAAAGAGCATCTGAGAGAACTCCATTCATCTGTTCTCTTAGATGCTCTTTTTATTTCTAACTGTACGATTGAAACGGGCTGAAAGCCCAGAAGCTCTTAGGGCGGTGTATCATAAGCCACATCCCATACGCCCTGAAAGGGCAGAAGCTCTTAGCCCAGGGCAG
>ERZ1026888.782-NODE-782-length-15981-cov-24.984177_pt1 | contig 15981 bp, 13 predicted proteins | sample MGYA00380174_ERZ1026888 | MGnify/ENA primary metagenome ERZ1026888 (study PRJEB33269, sample SAMEA4719810) | human gut metagenome | biome: human-associated habitat; feature: organic feature; material: feces | place: Cameroon | collected 2013-10 ...
CTTTTCAGACTTACAAAACTATATGCTTAATCCCCCTGGTTTATCGGATGAGCCAGTTCTTTATATGGTGGTAAAAAAAAGGGACTACTTAAAAGCGTAAAAAGAAAAAGTCCTGTAAATCTTTCGACTTACAGGACTCTGTGCGGAGAGAGAGGGATTCGAACCCCCGGTACCTCTCAGTACGCCGGTTTTCAAGACCGGTGCATTCGACCACTCTGCCATCTCTCCATAGGGTGTTTGAGAGTGCGGTGCTCGCAGTGAAAAAAGTAAATCACTTGAAAGCGTCACTACATTGCGGAGAGAGAGGGATTCGAACCCCCGGTACCTCTCAGTACGCCGGTTTTCAAGACCGGTGCATTCGACCACTCTGCCATCTCTCCAATAGGGGAAACGCAATTGATGTAGCCTTGCAATCGCAGTGAATTACTATTCCACTTTGCTTTATTAGCGGGTGCAAAGTTACGCTTTTTAGTTCATACCTCCAAATTTTCGGCTTACTTTTTTCGTCTATTAGCGAAAAAACATTGGTTTCGGCACATTTTACTGCTTCTGAAGCCGCAAGAAATACAAGTACAAGCCGCGGACACCACAAAAACAAGCGGGCTTGTTTTGTATTGTCTTCGGTTTGCAGTAACTCTGAATAAGTTACGCTGCACCTCAACAATAAAAATATGCAAGCATATTTTGTATTGTCTTCGGTTTGCAGTAACTTTGCACCTATGATTTATCCAAGCAACTTTGAAAACAAGATACAGTTCAGCGAGATACGCTCGCTGCTGAAGGGCTACTGTCTGAGCCAGTTGGGCAAGGACAAGGTGGACGCTATGGGCTTCTCGGACAACGCGGAGCGCATCAACACGGCGTTGAAGCAGACGCGCGAGTTCCGCCGAATGCAGGAGGAGACCGACGACTTCCCGCTGCAGTTCTTCTTCGACATGCGCGAGTCGATAAAGCGCATACGCATCGAGGGCACGCACCTTGAGGAGAACGAGATATTCGACCTGCGCCGTTCGCTCGACACGGTGGCTGGCATAGTGCGCTTCCTCAACCGCAGCGACGACGACGGCAACTTCGACTACCCTACTCTGCACGACCTTACGGAGGGCGTGCTCACCTTCCCCGACCTCATTCGCCGCATCGACCAGATTCTCGACAAGTACGGCAAGATTAAGGACACGGCGTCGCCGCGTCTCGCCGAGATTCGCTCGCAGCTGCGCAAGGCTGAGGGCAGCGTGTCGCGTACATTATATAGCATATTGCACGCCGCGCAGAGCGAGGGCCTCGTCGACAAGGACGTTACGCCGACGCTGCGCGACGGTCGTCTCGTTGTGCCTATCGCTCCGGCTCTGAAGCGCCGCATAAAGGGCATCGTTCACGACGAATCGTCGACGGGCAAGACGGTGTTCGTAGAGCCTACGGAGGTGGTTGAAGCGAACAACCGCATACGCGAGTTGGAGGCAGACGAGCGCCGCGAGATAATAGTGATACTCACGGAGTTCACGAAGCTTGTGCGTCCTCACGTGGACGACATCGTGAACGCCTACCGCATGCTTGCCGATGTAGACTTCATTCGTGCGCGCGCCGAGTTTGCGCAGCTCACGGGCGGCATAGAGCCGGAGGTGAGCGCGAAGCCCGTGGTCGACTGGATTACGGCGAAGCATCCGCTCTTGTGGCTCGCGCTGAATAAGCAGGAGAAGCCTATCGTGCCGCTCGACATCATGCTGACGCGCGACCGCCACATCCTCATCATATCGGGTCCGAACGCCGGCGGCAAGTCGGTGTGCCTTAAGACGGTGGGTCTGCTGCAGTACATGCTGCAGTGCGGACTGTCCATCCCCGTGAGCGAGCGCTCTAAGGTGGGCGTCTTCAGCGACATAATGATCGACATCGGCGACGAGCAGAGCATAGAGAACGACCTCTCTACCTACTCGTCTCACTTGCTGAACATGAAGAACATGATGCGACAGGCGGGCGAACGCACGCTGCTGCTCATCGACGAGTTCGGCACGGGCACCGAGCCGCAGATTGGCGGCGCTATGGCAGAGGCTGTGCTCAACCAGTTTGTGAAGAAGCACGCATGGGGCGTGATAACCACCCACTACCAGAACCTGAAACACTACGCCGACTCGCACGACGGCATAGCCAACGGCGCCATGCTCTACGACCGCCACGAGATGCGACCGCTCTTCCAGCTCGCCATCGGCCAGCCGGGCTCGTCGTTCGCCATCGAGATTGCGCGCAAGACGGGCATACCCGACGAGGTGATACGCGAGGCGAGCGACATCGTGGGCTCCGACTACATACAGAGCGACAAATACTTGCAGGACATCGTGCGCGACAAGCGCTACTGGGAGAACAAGCGACAGAACGTGCATCAGCGCGAGAAGGATCTGGAGAAGACTATCGCAAAATACGAGGAGGAGATCCGTGAGCTCGACCGCAAGCGCAAGGAGATTCTGCGCCAGGCGAAGGAGCAGGCGCAGGAACTGCTGAAGGAGAGCAACCGCAACATCGAGAACACTATCCGCGAGATACGCGAGTGTCAGGCTGAGAAGGAGGAGACGAAGCGTCTGCGCGAAGAGCTGAAAGCGTTTAAGGAGGACGTGAACGAGATAGACACGAAGTCGGCTGACAACCTCATCGAGAAGAAAATGCGCCAGATTATGGAGCGCAAGGAGCGACGCGAGAAGCGCAAGAAGGAGAAGAAGGAGAACGCGGCGAACCCAGCCATCTCAACATCCCAACTCCTCAACACCTCAACATCACAACACCTCAACACCTCAACACCTCACCCCCCCTTTAAGGCTGGCGACACGGTGCGCATGCGCGGACTCACGACGGTGGGTCGCGTGGAGTCGGTAGAGGGCAAGGAGGCAACGGTGGTGTTCGGCGACGTGCGCACGAAGGTGAAGACATCGCGCCTTGAGCACACCACGAAGACACCGGAGTCGACACTGCCGCCTACGTTCGGCATAAGCCGCGAGACGCGTCAGACCATCGACTCGCACAAGCTCAACTTCCATCAAGACCTCGACGTGCGCGGAATGCGTGGCGACGAGGCGCTGAACGCCGTGCAGCACTTTATCGACGACGCCATACTCGTGGGCATGTCGCGCGTGCGCATCCTTCACGGCAAGGGCAACGGCATACTCAGACAGCTCATCAGACAGTATCTGCAGTCGGTGCCTAACGTGACGCAATGCAAAGACGAACACGTGCAGTTCGGCGGAGCAGGCATCACGGTCGTCGACTTCTAATTCACTACGTAGAGGGTGTATCAAAACTCAATTAGTGCGGGCTGAAAGCCAAATAATCACATAGCCCAGGGCAGCGCCCTGGGTATCATGGTGAATATAATTAACAAAGCGCCCTGTAAGGGCAACACCTTAATAATTAAGCTTTTGCCCTTGCAGGGCGTATGGTTCGTGTGTGTCTTTTAACCCAAGGCGCTGCCTTGGGCTATGTGGTGCTGCCCCTTCGGGGCGTGTCGCTTGCGACTTTTGACACACCCTCAGCACCAAGCTGGATAGTAAACACTTTGCAACATTATTGCTTGCGGCGGAGGCCGGAGACCTCCGCTACTAAAAAAGGCTGACTCTTAAGCTGCAAAATCGCAGCAAGAGTCAGCCTTTTCTTATGCTTTAATCTTTACTCTTTCAGAGAACTCCTGCCTATTGGCAGTGGTTTTACGAATGTTTTGCTATCGAAAAGCCATCGGACACCGAACGCAACCCGATCGGACACCGAACGCAACCCGATCGGACAACGAACGCGAACCGATCAGATTCCGAACGCGATCCGATCAGATTCCGAACGCGAACCGATTAGATTCCGAACGCGATCCGATTAGATTCCGAACGCGAACCGATTAGATTCCGAACGCGACCCAATCAGACTCCGAATGCGACCCGATGCCTATTGCATTGCAATTCACTCGTTAAAGAGTTCCTTCAGACTTAGTCTCCTCAACCTTATCCTCGCTGAGCACCAGCTCACGATAGATTACGGCATCGACAGAAAGCATTACGCAAACGCCGACAAGAACGCATACAAGCACAACAAGTACGCCCAACGAACCTGCGATGGCGTCGAACATGCTGAAGAGAACGTAGGAAACAACGAGCAGAGCGATGTTTACGGCAAACTTCAAGCAGAACGCCTTAAACTTATAGCCCATCATCAGACGGTTGCTCTCGGAGAGGCAAAGCGCCCAATTCATCTTCTTGCCCACAAGCAGATAGACAGCAAGCATCCAACTGAGCGAGAGTACTATTGCCGGAACAATCATGAACAGGATGGATATGTATACGGCAGAGAAGATGACAGCCTGCAGGATGAAATACTCACCCATGCAATGACGGTACTCGGAGTCGAAAATGAACATCGGACTGATCATCTCGCCCTTGCTGAGCTTCACGGGGAGCGTAGCCAAGGCTATCGTAGTGCCCACATTAACGTACGGAATCCATACGGTTACGAGCCAAAGCAACACTGAGAGAACAATCGGCACAAGATTTTTAACGCCGATGGCGAATGCGTCCTTCAAAGAAGGCACGAACTGAAGTTTTTCTTCCATAGCTATAATTTTTTAGGTTACTGTTTTTAAGTGGTATAACATTTGCAAATATACAGCATTTTTCACATATACCAAACCTTTTTGCTAAGAAATATTAATTATTGCGTACTATTTGCTACCCACCGTATATTCTTTTTCGCCCAAAAGCAATAAAAAACCGCTCCACATACCATACTGGTATGCAGAGCGGCCCAATTAATTAATTATGAGAATTCAGTTACTTAGTAACCTTCACGGTCTTCATAGTGCCGTCGGCTCTCTTCATGGTCACGATGTATGTGCCCTTGCCGAGTGTTGAGAGGTTGTTGCCAACCGCTGCTCCACCGAGTGTGTGAACCGAAACCTTTGCGTCAGTCGGAACAACCACGCCGTTGATAGCGTCAACCACCACTGTGAGCGTTGCTGTAGCTGCGTCCGACTCCTTCTCCTTGTAAACTACAACCACCTTGTAGCTGTGTTCGCCGGCGAATGTGTCGGCTGTGTATTCCTGGGTGTATGTGCCTTCGCTGCCCGGAGCCTGAGCGTCCAGTGTAGCGAGAAGCTCCTCGCCCTCGTAAACCTTCACGGTGAGCGCTGCGTCAGCCGGCAGATCCTTTCCATCGACGTCCTTAGTCGGGTTGGTCCAAGCAAGCTCTACAGCCGAGCGTGTGATAACCTCGGTAGCCGTGAGGTCGGCAACAGGAGCTGTAGCCACCGGCTCTTCTGCTGCGCCTTCCTTCTCAGCCAGACTGAAGTCGAAGATGTAGCCGTAAGCGTTTGCACCCTCTGTGTCGCTGATGTGGAACGCTACATAGTAGTTGCCCGACTCCTGTACGCTGAACTCGAATGTGCTCGGGTCGCGGTCGTATACTGTGTTGAGCTCGATAGAACCGAGAGTCTGGTCGAACGAAGACTGCACCTTCTTGTTTGTGCCGAGCTTCATTGTGAACGATGTTGTACCAGACTCAAGACAGCTGCGGTTGTTGGCTGTATGAGCTTTCGCTACGTATGTCTTTCCTGCCTCGAGAGCGAACGCCGGAGATACCCAATAGTCGTTGGCGTCGGTGTTCCAGTCGCTGCTGAAGCTTACACAAGGATGCTGGTCGCCCACCGGATTCCAGTCGGTATCGTACTCCTGATAGCCCCAAGAATTCCAGCTCCACGTAGAACCGGTATTGCCGCTGCGGTCCATTGCTGTCCATGCAGCTACGTTCTCTTCCTGCTCGAACGAAACCTCGTACGGAAGTGCTACCGGAGCATCGGGCTCGCCGTCTGCCTTCTCCTCTATCTTCACAGAGTAGATGCTGATAGCGTCGTTAGCGTTGTTGGCGCCCCAGTTGAGTGCGCGGAACGCGAAGAGGTATACGCCGTCCTTGTTGGCGTCGAGTGTCCACTGGTTCTTCACCTCGCCGCTCTCGCCTACTGTTGCGGGGAGCTTAGAGCCGATCCACTCAATAGTCTTCTGGTTGTCAGCCGACTTGCTGCCTACGAAGTAGTCGAGGATGAGGTTCAGCTCGTTGTTCGGACCCGAAGCAGCGTCTACAGTAATCGTGTACGACTTGCCTTCCTTCAGCTCGAACTTCGGCGAAACGAGCCAGTCGCATGTTTCAGACTTAGCGTCTACGCCCATGTGTGCAGCCGGTTTGCCGGCGAAGTCGGATGCGGTGTAAGCCCATGTCACGCCCGGCGTCTCGCTGTTGTCCATCGTGGTCCATGTGGCGAACTTCTCCGCCGAGTCGAATGTCATATCATAAGGCAATGTGCCCTCCTGGTCTTCTACTGGTGGATCTGGTTTGTCGGGATCAGGATCAGGACCCGGGTCAGGAGTTTCGCCACCTACCTTCTCCTCGACGCTGAAGCCGAGAGCGTAGAGATATGCCCAGTTGCTCTTGTCGCCGGAAGAAGTATTTGTAGCGTGGAACGCAAAGCTGTAGAGTCCGTCCTCAGGAACGGTGAGGTCGTACGAGTTGTCGTACTGCACGCCAGAAGACGGCATATCGATGTCGCTCAGCTTTGTGAACGAAGCGGCGTCGGTAGGAGTCGTCGTGTACTCTACAGAGAGTTTTGCAGGAGTGCTGTACATTGTACCCGAGCTTGTCTTCACGGTGTATGTCTTGCCTGCCTTCAGGCTGAATGACGGAGAAACGTAGTAGTCGTTAGGTTCGCCCGAGTCGGTCCTGATGCAGTAGCTCGGTGTGGCTGTCCACGCATTGCCGATGCAGAAACCGTCGTTGCCCCAATCGTTATTGAACTCCCATGAGGTGCCAGGTGTTGGGCTGGCGTCAAGCACGGTCCAAACGTCGTTGGTAGAATCGAAGGTGATAGAGTAAGGCAGTTCTACTGTGCTCTGGGCATAAACATTCGTTGCGCCAAACAACGCAAGAACGAGCCCCATTGTGTTAAGTAACGTCTTTCTCATAACTATAAAGTTTAAAAGTTAATGAATCTATTTACTTATTTAGTTCTCTAAAACTATTCTCTCTAATTATTAATTGTAGCAATTTTATGCTAAAGGCATACAATACGATTGCAAAAGTAATAAATATTTTAATACAAAGAAACATTTGATAGATATTTTTGTGTTTAAATTGGCATTTTGTTTAAAAATCTTCACTCACAGCGTGAATTTGCAAAATAAGCGACAAAGTGTGCGAGCACAAAAAAACCGAAGACTATGCTATTGGCAGCATTGTCTCCGGTTATATGCGTTTTGTCTGTAAAGAAGCCTTACTTTTTCTTTGCAGAAATACTTACTTCTTCTTAGCAGCCTTCTCCTCCTTTGCAGGAGCCGCCGGCTTGTAAGCCTTGTTCAAGCCTGCAATCACCTCGTTGGTGATGTCGTAAGCCTTGTCGGCGTAGAGGATGTTGTCGCCTGCCTTGCTAAGAATCAAGCCATACTTCTTGTCCTTGTTGTATACAGCGAGGAAGTGCTGGATAGAGTCGCGCAGAGCGTTGTTATACTTCTCTGTCTCTGCCTGGAACTCGCCGCTCAGACGCTGGTTGAGCACCTGAAGGTCGCTGTTCTGCTTCTGCAGCGACATCTGGATCTGCTCTGCCTGCTCGCGTGTGTAGGCGTTCTGCTGAACCTTCTGCTGGAAGTTGCCGTAAGCCTGCTCAAGAGCGTGCTGCTTCTGTGCGAGTGTGTTCTGGATGTTCTGACCCTTCTTCTGGAGAATGAGCGAGTAGTCCTTGCAGAACTTGTACTGCGACATGATGCTGTCTACCTCTACATACGCAATCTTTGCGTCTGAAGGCACAGCCTGCTTGCTCTCTACCTTCTTCTCGTCAACCTGACACTTCGACTTGTCGCAAGAGGTCATTGCGAAAGCGGCAACAGTTGCGAGTGCAAGTGCGCCGAAAATGTTTTTCTTGTTCATCTTTATTCTGTTTTTTAATTTTTTATAGTTCTGTGCGTCTGCCTGTATACATTATATATAGTATGGGCGGAGATATCCGTACCGCTATATCTCATACGGAAATACTGACGCCGTTCTTACTTGTAGGCTACTTTAGTAGGCACCGTTGCGCTCACGGGCTTCGCGGTCCTGGTCCATCACGCAGTGGATGCCCTGCTTGCGCAAGCCCGGATTGTCGTGTACGTGCTGTGAAGAGAACTTGCCATTGCGTTTCAGCAGCACCTTTATCGACAACAAAGCGAAGGCTACTGCCACTACAGCGAGGCTTATAAGCATTAATTTAATCATATTATATTTTTTTATTTTGTGGTGTCTACCTTTTACATTATCTTTGCAGAAGATAGGTTGCACCTCGGCAATTTGAAGCAAGCTTCATTGCGCTCGATTTGCGCTATCTTTGCAGAAGATAGGCTGCACCGCCCATATCGGTACAAAGGTACGGCAAATCGGCGGTATGGCAAAATAATTTACCGAAAATTCAGATTATTATAACATCAACATAAAAAAATTAAGGAAAATGAGCAATTGCGAATTGAAACCTGCTCGCGTGTTCGAGCAGTTTGCTAAAATCAATGAGATTCCGCGCCCTTCAAAGCATGAGGAGCGCATGATTGAGTATCTTCAGGAGTTCGGCAAGAGCCACGGCTTAGAGACCGAGACCGACGAGACGGGCAACGTAGTAATCCGCAAGCCGGCTACAAAGGGTCACGAGAACGCTCCTACACTCATCCTACAGAGCCACATGGACATGGTCTGCGACAAACTCGTAGACGTAGACTTCAACTTCCACACCGACGCTATTCAGACTTATGTCGACGGCGAATGGCTCAACGCTAAGGGCACAACTCTCGGTGCTGACGACGGCATCGGATGCGCCATCGAACTGGCTATTCTCGACAGCGACGACATCGAGCACGGACCGCTGGAGTGTGTGTTCACACGCGACGAGGAAACAAGTCTCACTGGTGCTATGGGCATGAAGGCAGGTTTCATGAAGGGCGATATGCTCATCAACCTCGACTCTGAGGACGAAGGTCAGATCTTCATCTCTTGCGCCGGCGGAAAGACTACTTCGGCTCGCTTCACATTCGAGCGTGAGGCTGCTCCCGAGGGCATGTTCTTCCTCACTGCTTCGGTAAAGGGCTTGAAGGGCGGACACTCTGGCGACGATATCAACAAGAAGCGCGCCAACGCCATAAAGCTTCTAGCTCGTTTCCTCTACAAGGAGCAGGAGAAGATGGATCTTCGCCTCGCTCAGTTCAACTCGGGCAAGCTGCACAACGCCATTCCTCGCGACGGCAGCATCGTATTCGCTGTTCCGGCAAGCGAGAAGGAGACTGTACGTGCCGACTGGAACGTGTTCACAGCTAACGTCGAGGAGGAGTTCCACGTAACCGATCCAGTCATGGAGTTCAACCTCGGTAGCGCTGACGCTGAGAGCGTACTGCCGAAGGACGCAAGCCGCCGCTTCATCCTCTGCATGCAGGCTGTCGACAACGGCGTGTTCGCTATGTGCCAGGACGAGGCTCTCGCATACATGGTCGAGACTTCTAACAACGTGGCAAGCGTTCAGACCGCAGAGAACGAGATCAACGTAGTGGCTTCGCAGCGCTCTAACGTGATGAGCAACCTCGAGAACGAGACTAACACCGTTAAGGCTGCCTTCGAACTGGCTGGCGCAGAGGTGAAGATGAGCGACGGCTATCCGGCTTGGAAGATGAACCCGGACAGCAAGCTCACTAAGGTGGCTGTCGAGTCGTACAAGAAGCTCTTCGGCAAGGAGCCTATCGTTAAGGGCATCCACGCTGGCTTGGAGTGCGGTCTGTTCTCGGAGCGCTACCCAAACCTCGACATGGTTTCGTTCGGTCCTACACTGCGCGACGTGCATACTCCTGACGAGCGTCTGCACATCCCGACTGTTCAGATGGTTTGGGATCACTTGCTCGACATCATGAAGCATCTCTAATATAGGAGGGTGTGGCATCCTTGCCATACCCACGCAGACTAAAAAATAAAGAGGGTATGGCTATTCCGCCATACCCTCTTGCTTTATGTTATAATTCCGTAAGTCTTTTTACAGTTCTACATCCGTAAGGCACATGTCGAGCTGTTCTTTTATTGCCTTCTTGTCAAGTTTCTGACCGATGAACACGAGCTTCTGCATACGGTCGCCGTACTTCTCATCCCAGTCTCTGCGCAGTCCTTCTTCGCGTTCGAGCATCTGCTGCAATTCGTCTTTCGGCATTGTGGCGTACCACTGTCCGGCGTTTTTCAGTTCCATCTGCTTGCCAGCCTGCTCAAAGAGATAGCACATGTCGGGTTCTTCCTTGAACCAGCACAATCCCTTGCAGCGAATGACGTTCTTCGGGAACAGACGCGCCACGAAGTTGTCGAAGAAGTTCATGTCGAACGGCTTTCTGCGATAATATACGAACGTGCCAATGCCGTACTCCTCCACTTCGCCGCCTTCATGGTCGTGGTGATGATGGTGTCCGCAACCGCCATGGCAGTCGTGGTCGTGATGATGGTGCTCGTGCTCTTCATCTTCATGGTCGTGATGATGGTGCTCATGCTCCTCATCATCATCGTCATCATCCTCCTCATCGCCGTGATGATTCTCAATCTCGTTGATCCATGCTGCCGATGTAGCCACCTCGTTGAAGTTGAAACGACCGGTGTTGAGCAGACGCTCCAAGTCTACGTCGCCGTAGTTGCATGGTATGATTTCTGCCTTAGGCTGAATGGCGCGGATTATCTCGGTGAGTTTGCGCAGATCATCAACGCTCACCTCCGCAGCCTTGTTCAGAAGTATAGTGTTGCAGAACTCTATCTGCTGTATTACGAGGTTTTCGAGGTCTTCGTCTTCAAGTCCGTCGCGTGTCAGAGCGTTGCCGTTGTTGAACTCGTCTCTCATGCGCAGCGCGTCCACCACGGTCACGATGCTGTCAAGACGCGGAATGCCGTTGGTGATATACTGCGGACCGAGTGTCGCCATCGAACTGATAGTCTGCGCAATCGGTGCGGGTTCGCAGATGCCACTCGCCTCGATGACGATATAGTCGAAGCGCTTCATATTCACAATGTCGCGCAACTGGTCTATAAGGTCCATCTTCAGCGTGCAGCAGATGCAGCCGTTCTGCAGAGCCACCAGACTGTCGTCCTGCTTGTTTACCACTCCACCCTGCTGGATGAGGTCGGCGTCGATGTTCACCTCGCCGATATCGTTCACGATAACGGCGAACTTAATGCCTTTCTCGTTGGAAAGGATACGATTTAACAATGTTGTCTTGCCGCTGCCCAGATAACCTGTGAGCAGCAATACCGGAATCTGTGTCATAGTATTTTGTTATTATTCCTTCATTAATTCAGAATATGTGCGGTCCATTTCGTCAGTCATAACCGTGAAGTTATGCTGCGTCTGGCAGACCTTCAAGAACAGCGAAGCAAGGTCTGCTGCCTCTGCGTCAGCAAAGTCGACAGCTTCGTCGAGCAGCAAGATGTTCATCGCATCGAGCATCAGACGGAAGAGCGTAACCCCACGTAGGGGGTGCACTTGTCTCAAGTGCACCGACCGATCAGAACGTGCATCCTCCCCCGTCTGGCGCAGACCGCGAACGTATGCGAACATCACGACACGCACAGTCAGCTCGATGGCGCGGTCGGAGTCTACCGACGCTTCCGTCTCATCCTCCGCCTTACGCACATAGCCCTCAAGATGGTCGGCGTTGGAGAGGTATCTGCCTGCAAGCAGCATCGAGAAGTTGCGCTTGTATTCCTCCACCATAGCGTTGTAGTACGCCTCGTCGCCACAAGCTGTGCGCACAAGCGCCATCATGTCGTCGCCACGCTGTTGCGCTTCGCGAGCCAGTGCCGCAATGTCCTCGTACTTGTAGTTCATGGCTGCCAACGGGAAGAACATGGTGTCGAAGAAAGCGGGCGCAATGTGCTCGTAGTGCTCCAGCATCAGCTTCTTCACCGACTGCGGTGTCGTTTTCTCCTTCGGGTCTTCCACCTGACTCTCTATAACGCCATGCGAGAAGGCGTCGAAGAACGAACGCACCAAAGCCGCCTGAACCTTATACTTATCTATTTTCTCTGTCATCAAAGTTCGGTTTGAATGTTAATTGACCCGTACGATATAATATTATGTATATAGAATGGTTTTGCTTATTAGCGCATTACTTTTTGTAAGCGTCGAGAATCTCCACTACATACACGTCGTGCAAGCCGCCCTTCGCACCATACCACTGCTCTATCGACTTGTCGAGCATCTCTTCCGGACGAATCTGCGTTTTGTACAGCTTGCGGCAAGTGAGTGTGAGGCGTGCTTCTTCGAATGTAACGCAACCGTTCTCGGTAGCAACAGGTGTGAGGTGAGCCTCCTTCGCCTTATCGAAGTCTCTGCCCGACTTAGCACCGCAGAACGCATACGCCTTGCGTGCCTCCTCCGAGTTGCCGAGAAAAACAAGGCTCATCGTGTCGTTAGCCTCAATGAGCTCGTGGGTGTAACGCTCCGGACGGATGTACACAATAGCCACTGGGCGGTTCCACAACCAGCCAAGACAGCCCCAAGAGGCTGTCATCATATTGAACTTCTTTTCGTTGCCTGCAGCAACGAGCATCCACTCCTTACCAATAGTTGTGAACACATTATCGTTGAGTGTCGTAATGTCAATCTTTTCCATAATTATTTCTTTTTTAAACGCAGCAGAAGTGACAAGCTCCACCGCATCATGTTTTACCATCACATTGCATCCAAGGCGCAACCATGTAACACCTCAAATATGCAAATACAAAAAAACGAGACAAAACTTAAAGTCTTGTCTCGTCATCATTTTGAGCCTCTTGTCGGATTCGAACCAACGACCCCGAGATTACAAATCACGTGCTCTGGCCAACTGAGCTAAAGAGGCGGGTGGGCAAGCTACTTACATCGCGCCGCTACAACCAACTACCTTTGCTACGTTCCCGTCCTGGAGGGTTCGAAGGGAGCTGGCCGTGCAAGACTTACCCGTATTACTCTGTAAGCGGTTGCAAAGGTACGCATTTGTTATGAAACCACCAAACGTTTCCGCAACTTTTTAACTACGAACTTACATTTTTCTGCTTTTAAACCCTAAGATCTATATAAAACAGAACTTTCTCACCATACTTATGCAGCATTATAGGAGGGTATGGTATTCTTGGCATGCCCATGCACACTATAGATTCATAAAGGTATGGCGAGCTTCGCCATATAAGGCGCAATCATCTCTGCCGCATGCTCAAGAAACTGTCTGTCCACGTCGTCGAATATAGCCAATTCGGTGCTGTCGATGTCTATTTCACCAACCACTACCCCATTGTGCTTCAACGGAACGACAATCTCAGATCGAGAGAGCGACGAGCATGCAATATGTCCAGGAAACTTCTCTACATCCTCAACAACAAGTGTGCGCTGCTCCTTCCATGCCGTGCCACATACTCCGCGTCCGAACTTGATACGTGTACATGCCGGTGTACCCTGGAACGGACCGAGGTACAGTTCATCGCCGTCTACAATATAGAAACCAACCCAGAAATATTCCTCTGGAAATATCATTTTCATTACTGCAGCGCAATTTGACAATACACTGATGGGGGTGTCTGCGTCATTGGCGAAGACCTTTATCTGAGAGATCAATTCGTTGTATCTTGATTGTTTATCCATAGATATATGTTTATATAATGCAAAGATATATATTTATTTCAACATACGGATATTCTGTAGAAAAATCAAGTTTGCGAAATTATCTACCATATCTTCCATTTTCAGCGTAGCGCGTTGCGTATCAAAGGGATAAGGGATGGAAGATGCTCGCTGCATCTTCCATGATTTGAGGGTATCTTCCATACTAAACACAAGGGGTGTACTAATTGCGACTTTTGACACAACCTCAGTCTCTTTTTAACTCAATTAGAATGGTCTGTCCAAATAAAACTTTCCAGTTATGGCCTTACCACTTCGATACCGATAACTCCTGATATAAAAACCTTTTTGAGTTGGCTCAGATGTCAACCTTTGTCCATTGATAGAATACCAAACTATATTTACTAAATTACAGTCATCGTAGGATAAAGGCATTATCCCCGTTAATTGTCTTTTGGTGTGCTCAAACACCCATGAAAGACGTTCACTGGTATAGCTATTTTTGCATACATCCTCATGAGTCCAACCATCTTCAATATCAAACTTGTATTCAGCCTTATAGTTGTCCATTTCATTCAAGAACATTTCTACATTTGAGATTTTCATAATTCTGTCCATAGTGCCCATTACCGTGAAAATCGGCACTTGTGAAATAGCCTCGGCATCCAAGCCTGTAGGATTGCCTGCAACAGGCATGGCTGCAGCAAACAAATCAGAATGATTGGATAGCATACCCCATGTACCGGTTCCTCCCATAGAACCACCAAAGATATAAACCTTGTCAGCATCAGCCACACCTCTGTCTATATAAGTTTTAAGCAGAGCAACCAACACATCTTGGGTCGAACCAAGCCATGCCTTGTCGGTAGGACACTGTGGCACAAGCATGATGGCCTTATAGTTGTTGGCAGACAACCAAGAAGCGATGGCACTGATACCTGGCTCTTGCATCTGTGCCTCGTTGTCGTCACCCTTACTTGAGCCTCCATGCAAATATATGACAAGCGAAGCCTTGTCGCCATAACCAGGGATGGTAGCTTTGCGATAAGGCAGGCTCATCACATCATTAATAAAAGTCTCCTTAGAAAATTCTATTGCTTGTGCAGAACTTTCGCCCCAACCAAGAATACTCAGCATATAGAAGAACAGAAAAAACTTGTGTTTCATAAGTTGTATTATTTAGGGGTTGCCATCTTTTTTCCTCGTTTCGCATGTCGCTTCATGAGCATTCTCTCTTGCTCGTACACCTTCTCAATTTGAGTTTGTGTGAGAAACTTGGAGTATTCCTTATAATATTTCTGGCGGATATTTAAAATTTTCTCACTCCTAGCAAAGCGTTGTTTGATGCGTTCTTCGTTATCTTGCTCAGATGCTCCACCTCTGCGATTAGGACGTAGGCGAGGACCTAAAGCCCAAATGTCCTTCTTATAATTACAATAGGTGGCAACAAATTTTCCACTGACAGCATCTGAGAAAGCCAATTCATGTGCGATGTGCTTGGCTTCTATTTCTGCCAATTGCTCACGAGATACTTGCTGTTGGCGATTAGGTTGTTGTGCAATTGCGACTACATTAGACGCAACCATCATAATTACGATAAGTAATGTTCTGATAATACGTGTCATAATTCTTATAATTTTGAAAGTTTCACTTATATTTTACGGCTAAAGTCTTTATTCTTCACTCATTAATGAATATGTCTTCTTGATAGACATTGAGCAGGTTAGTAGCTATCCGCAAGAACCAACCTTGGAAAGATTTTTCATCCTTCAACTGGTTGAAGGAACGAAATATTCTTATGAAGGCTTCTTGGGTGGCATCCTGAGCGTCATCGAGCGAAACAACCAAACGGCGAATGTGCCAATATATAGGCTGCTTATACTTCTGCATCAGGAGTTTGAAACCAACTTCTGTTCTTCCCCGAATAGCTTGAATTATTGTTTTATCATCGATGATCATGTTACATAATCTTATTTGTTAATCTTGTTTGTTAATCTTTTATCAAAAATCATGCAGTGTGACTATTATTCAGTCATATTGCTTTAACATCTACAATATTCCCCCCAGGACGTTATCGGGTGAGACCTATAGAGAACTTCTGTTGGGCACTACAATTATATGACCTTCTAAAAAAAGAAAAGTAAAATTAGAAAATAAATAAATTTTATTGCTTGGTTGGTGCACTGCTTGGTTGGTACTCGCAAGGGGGTGCAGTTGTCTCAACTGCACCAACAAAACTATTGGTACTACAGCTTGGTTAGTGGGCTTTTTTATCCACTAGGATTACAATTGGGTAGGAGGTAAATGCTAATCATAAAAGGAATTTGCCTCCTATTTTCACA
>ERZ1026888.785-NODE-785-length-15956-cov-4.503239_pt1 | contig 15956 bp, 15 predicted proteins | sample MGYA00380174_ERZ1026888 | MGnify/ENA primary metagenome ERZ1026888 (study PRJEB33269, sample SAMEA4719810) | human gut metagenome | biome: human-associated habitat; feature: organic feature; material: feces | place: Cameroon | collected 2013-10 ...
GAATAATACATATACAATTAAATACCGGATTGTGTTATAATAGGTCTGTCGGCGGATTCGTCGGCAGACTTTTTGTAAGGAGAGTAAAATGAGAGTATTAACAGATTTAGAGCCAAAGAACGTTTTTTCGTTTTTCGAGGATATATGCAGTATTCCTCATCCATCATATAAGGAAGAGAAAATCAGTAATTATCTGGTGGAGTTTGCAAAGGCAAGAGGCCTTGAGCATTATCAGGATGAGCTTCACAATGTGATAATCATAAAGGAAGCATCAGCTGGATATGAGGATGTGGAGCCAATCATACTGCAGGGGCACATGGATATGGTTTGCGAGAAGGAACCTGACTGTGATAAGGATATGGACGAGGAAGGCCTGGACCTTTTGATAGATGGTGATTTTATCTCGGCAAAGGGCACCACACTCGGTGGAGATGACGGTATCGCGGTGGCATATGCGCTTGCTATTTTGGACGATGACAGCCTGTCACATCCACGCCTTGAGTTTGTATGCACTGTATGCGAGGAGGTTGGCATGGAGGGTGCTACAGGCATCAATGTGTCTATGCTTAAGGGAAAGAAGCTTCTTAATATGGACAGCGAGGAGGAGGGCGTGATGCTCGCAAGCTGCGCCGGTGGATGCAGAGCCGATGTGAAGCTGCCTGTAGAGAGAGAGACAGTGAGCGGAACAAAGCTCACTGTGAGCTTATCAGGTCTCACCGGCGGACACTCAGGCTCAGAGATTGATAAGGGAAGGGGCAATGCCAATGCTCTTATGTCCAGACTGCTTCGCGACGCATCGGCACCTGTAGCTATAGCTTCTATAGAGGGCGGCAGAAAGGATAATGCGATCCCAAGAGAGTGTACTGCACAGATTATTGTAGCACCTGATGAGGCTGCGGCAGTGAAGGCTTCGATAGAACAGGCAGCAGCTGAGATTGCACAGGAGTTTAAGGCATCTGATCCTGACCTTAAGCTTACTGTGTCAGAGGAGACTGACTGCAGTGAGTCAGCTATAAGTGCAAAGGACAGCGCAAGGGTTATCGCACTCATCGAGGCACTGCCAAACGGCATCATCAGAATGAGCCGGGAAATAGATAAGCTTGTTGAGACCTCGCTTAATCTGGGAGTTTTAAAATCAGACGATGCTGCTGTCACTTTAAGATACGCAGTCAGAAGCTCTGTCGGTGTGGCTAAAAAAAGCCTTAAGAACCAGCTTGTCTGCATAGCAGGCGCTTTTGCGGCAGAGGTTACATTTGAGGGTGATTATCCTGCATGGGAGTACAAGAAGGATTCAAAGCTCCGCGAGGATATGGAACGGATTTTTGAGGAGATGTATGGCAAAAAGCCTACAGTTGAGGCTATTCATGCCGGTGTCGAGTGCGGACTTTTAAGCGGCAAGATTGAAGGACTCGACTGCATATCAATGGGACCGGACATGTATGATATCCATACGACTGAGGAGAGGCTTTCCATATCCTCTGCAAAGAGGTCATATGAGTATATACTCAGAGTGATTGCGTGCAAATAAATATTTATTCAAGGCTTTTGATAAAGGAAAGAGGTGTCATATGATACCTCTTTTTAAATGCCCTGTGAAAATAGCTCAGATTGTGAAATCCGACAGACAGTGAGACATCTAAAATTGAGGTATTGCCGCGCTCGAACTGTTCCACGGATTTTTCAAGACGCACATTGTTGATATACTGCACGCAGGTCATGTTCATGTGTTTTTTGAAGAAACGCATGAAGTGGTATTCACTGAAATAGCAAAGCCCGGCAAGCTCTGAAACCTGGATGCTTTCGGCATAGTGCACCTCGATGTAATCGAGCACATTTTTGAGTTTATCGGAGGATGTGTTGACACCAAAATCAGCATTTTTTTCACTGTATTGCAGCAATAGAAATATTGCCTGAAGCAGAAATGCCTTTAGAGCCAGCTCATAGCCGAATTCCTGACCGGAGTATAGATTTGTTATGCGCATGAAGCATTTGTGAAGGGATGAATATGCAGGATGCTTCGGTGCAATCAGGTAAGGCATGGCAAACTCATGGTTGATTAGCGGAGTCAGATATCTTGAAGAGCATATATCGGTATTGTTTCCACCTAAAAAATTGATATGGAATACATACGTTTCCGAGTAAAATTCGTCGCAGTCCCTTATTGAAATGGAATGCAGCAGCAGTGGCGGGATAAAGATGATATCGCCTTCCTTTGCTTCATATTCGAGCAAATCAATCTGATAGGTGCATGAGCCCTTTGTAATCAGTGTGAGCTCTGCCTCATCGTGCCAGTGTGTAGTGATGACAGGGTAATCTGCTGCAAGTCTTGTTATATATTTCTGAACGGGGAAAAATACTTCTCCGTGCTTTGCGTTTTCTTTCTGCCCGAGGGCAGGCGGATTATTGTTTTTCATATTGTTGTTTCTCCATAGCTTTTAAAACTATACCCTTTAAAATTATAAGAGCAGTATTGTGTTATAAAATGAAAAAATATTGCAAGAATTTATACTAAATACTTTCTATAATAGCAGTATAATACATCAAGGCGAAGTGCTCAAGCTGTAAATGAGTGCAAAATTTATGATTAGATAAGAGGTACACATTATGGAGAGAAAATGGTGGCATGACAAGGTGGCATATCAGATTTATCCAAAGAGCTTTCTGGATACAAACGGTGACGGAATAGGAGATTTAAGAGGTATCATTTCAAAGCTGGATTATTTAAAATCGCTTGGAATTGACATCATATGGCTGTCTCCGATATATAAATCGCCATTTGTGGATCAGGGCTATGACATATCTGATTACTATGCGATAGCTGAAGAATTCGGTACTATGGAGGAGTTTGATGAGCTCCTTGCCGAGGCAAAGAAGCGTGATATGCACATCATCATGGATCTGGTAATAAATCACTGCTCGGATAAGCACGAGTGGTTTCAAAAGGCACTTAAGGATCCGGATGGAGAGTATGCTGATTACTTTTATTTCAGAAAAGGTAAAAACGGCAATCCACCGAGCAATTACCGCTCTTATTTTGGCGGAAGCTGCTGGGAGAAGGTGCCGGGCACGGACAAGTATTATCTGCACATGTTTGCGAAGGAGCAGCCGGATTTAAACTGGGAGAATGAAAAGCTAAGACAAAAGCTTTATGAGATGATTAACTGGTGGCTTGATAAGGGCTTGTCAGGATTTAGAATAGATGCGATAATCAATATAAAGAAAAATCTCGATTTTCCTGATTTTGAGCCGGATGCAGAGGACGGACTGGCTGCCTGCTACAAGATGGTTGAAAGTGCAGAAGGTGTCGGAGAGTTCTTAGAGGAATTAAAGAACAATACATTTAAGAAGTATGATGCATTTACGGTTGGCGAGGTATTCAATATGAAGCCTGAGGAGCTGCCGGAGTTTATCGGTGAGAATGGGCATTTTTCAACGATATTTGATTTTTGTGCACAGTGCTTAAGTGATGGAGAGCATGGCTGGTATGATGCACCGAAGATAGATTTTGACACATGGAGAAAGACCATTCTTGGTTCACAGCTTGAGACAGAAAAGTACGGCTTTAAGGCCAATATCATAGAAAATCATGATGAGCCGAGAGGTGCCTCAAGATTTTTACCAAAGCATGCTCAAAATCCTGCTGGAATTAAGATGCTTGGAACTGTCAGCGTACTGCTTCGAGGCATTCCGTTTATATACCAGGGACAGGAAATCGGTATGCAAAATGCAAAATGGAACAGTATAGATGAGTATGACGATATCAGCACAAAGGATCAGTACAAGGCAGCACTTGCAGCAGGCTTATCAAAGGAGCAGGCACTTGCAGCCTGTGGAAGGATGAGCAGGGATAATGCAAGGACACCTATGCAGTGGAGTGATGAGGCAAATGCCGGTTTTACCACAGCAAAGCCATGGCTTAAGGTCAATGAAAACTATAAGGCTATCAATGTTGCGGCGCAGGAAAAGGATCCTTCATCTGTTTTGAACTATTACAGAAGGCTTGTGGCACTTAGAAAGTCAGATGAATTTAAGGAGCTGTTCACCTACGGCAGATGTGTTCCGGCATATGAGGATACAGAGGGCATCATGGCTTATTACAGAGAGGATGAAAATAAGCGCGTGCTGGTTGTGGCAAATTTTGGAAGTAAAGAGGCACAAATCAGGCTGGATGGCAGTGTGAAAAAGGTGCTTTTGTCCAACACAAATGATGCTGAAAAGAGCACTGTTTCAGTGGGAGCATCCGAGCTTAAGCTTGAAAGCTGTGAGGTTTTGGTGGTGCTTGTAAAATAGCATAATTTGATACAGCATTAGAGAAACCAGGCTGAATTTTTACAAAAAGAGACAGCTAAAAGAGATAACAAAAAGAGATAACTAAAAGAGATAATGAAGAGACAAGGAGGGCATAATGAGCAGAAACAATAACGAAAAATGGTGGAAAAAGGCGGTAGTTTACCAGATTTATCCAAAGAGCTTTCAGGATTCTAACGGAGACGGCTTTGGTGATTTACAGGGTATCATCAAAAGACTTGATTATCTTGAGACGCTTGGAATCAATGCAATATGGCTTTCGCCGGTATTCAAATCACCGCAGGCGGACAACGGTTATGACATTTCGGATTACAGGGATATTGATCCGACGTTTGGCAGTCTCGATGATATGGAGGCGCTCATAAACGAGGCAAAGAAGCACAATATAAGGATTATGATGGATCTTGTCTTAAATCATTCTTCAAACGAGCACAGGTGGTTCAAGGAGGCTAAAAAGAGCAAGGACAATCCATACCATGACTACTATATTTGGAGAGACGGAGATGAAGGCGTGCCGCCAAGTGATATGAAGGCTTGTTTCGGTGGAAGCGCATGGGAATATGTGCCGGAAATCGGACAGTATTATTTCCATCAGTTTTTACCGGAGCAGCCGGATTTAAACTGGGAGAATCCAAAGGTCAGAAGAGCAATCTACGATATGATTCTCTGGTGGATGGACAAGGGAGTCGGCGGCTTCAGAATGGATGTAATCGACCAGATAGCCAAGGAGCCGGACAAGAGAATCACCATAAACGGACCAAGACTTCAGGAATATTTTAAGGAGATGAGTAAGGAGACCTTCCAAAAGGGTGATCTGATCACCGTAGGTGAGGCCTGGGGCGCAGACACGGAGCGCGCAAAGCTTTACAGCAATCCGGATGGCAGCGAGTTTTCCATGGTGTTCCAGTTTGAGCACATAGGGCTTGACCAGAAGGAGGGCGGCGAGAAATGGGACCTTGCACCGCTTCCGTTTAAAAAGCTCAAAAAGACAATGGCTCACTGGCAGAATGAGCTCTACAACTGTGGCTGGAACAGTCTGTTCTGGGACAATCATGACCTGCCGCGTATCGTGTCAAGATGGGGCAATGACAGAGAGTACAGAGTGGAATCAGCAAAGATGCTTGCCATATTGCTGCACGGCATGCAGGGTACACCGTACATCTATCAGGGCGAGGAGCTGGGCATGACAAATGTACAGTATGATATCGAGGATTATAAGGACTGTGAAATCATAAACATGTACCATGAGCGCCTTGAAAAAGGATACTCAAAGGACGAAATCATGAAGTCCATTTACGCAAAGGGCCGTGACAATGCAAGGACACCTATGCAGTGGGATGACTCGGAAAATGCAGGCTTCACCACAGGAACACCTTGGATAAAGGTAAATGACAATTACGATAAAATAAATGCCAAATCACAGGTGGATGACCCTGATTCAATCTTTAGCTGCTACAAGAAGCTTGTTCAGCTGAGAAAGGATTATCCGGTATTTGTTGATGGTAAGTTTACACTTTTACTTGAGGATGATGAAAATATTTTTGCATACAGCAGAAAGAATGAAGAAAAGACCATGATTGTTGTGTGCAATTTCTTTGACAAGGAGATACCAATGCCGCTTGCAAAGGAATGCGAGGGTATGGAGGTGCTGATTTCAAATTATAAGGATACCTCTGATATGTCAGTGCTCAGACCTTATGAGGCCAGGATGTATATACGATAGATAAAATTGATACCGCTTGTTTTTATAAAGGTGTTTTATAAAAGCAGGCGGTATTATTGTATTTTTTAAGGATAATGTATATAATAAGTTACCGAAAAAATTCAATGGACGATGAAAGGAACCGATTCCATGTACGATATAATAATAATAGGCAGTGGTCCGGCAGGACTGTCCGCAGCAATATATGCAAAGAGAGCCAATCTGAATGTGGCAGTAGCAGAAAAAGAATACGAGGGAACAGGACAGATAGCCGAGAGCGGAAATGTGAACAACTATCTGGGGCTTCCAAACATAAACGGATACGACCTGGGAGAAAAATTCAGGGAGCATGCAGTGTCTCTTGATGTAGAATTTATCGAAAAAGAAGCAGTGCAGATAGAAGCAGTGCAAAATGGTGAGAAAGAAGAACCAGTGATATACAGAGTGAAATTCGATGATGACACGATAGCAGAGGCAAGAGCGCTCATCTATACCGCAGGAGCATATCCGAGAAAGGCAGGAGTGCCGGGAGAGGCTGAGTATACCGGAAAGGGAGTATCTTACTGCGCAATCTGTGACGGAGCATTCTATAAAGGAAAGACAGCCGCAGTGCTGGGCGGCGGAGATACCGCTTTGGATGATGCATTATATCTGTCCGATATATGTGAGAAGGTCTATCTGGTTCACAGAAGAGACAGCTTCCGCGGTGCACAGAGCACAGTTGAGCTCTTAAAGCAGAAAGAAAATGTAGAGCTTGTCCTAAACGAAGCAGTGACAGAAATATATGGAGAAAAAAAGCCGACAGGCATAAAGCTTAAAAGTGGCAGGACACTGGCTGTAGACGGAGTATTCGTGGCATATGGCTCAGTACCGCAGTCAGAGCTTATAAAGAATCTGGTGCAGCTTGATGAGAGAGGATATGTAGTGGCAGGTGAAGAGGGCATCACATATGCTGCAACAAAAAATGGTGACCATGATAGAAGCGTCCAGCCGGGACTGTATGTGGCGGGAGATGTCCGTACCAAGACACTGCGTCAGGTGGTAACCGCAGTATCTGACGGAGCAAATGCCGCAACGACAGCCGCAGAGTATTTAAGGGACATTAATGGCTATAAACAAAATATATAACCACGCACAAATAATTTGTATAACTGATAGCATTGACTTTCAATCCACACGTTTGTATAATAATCTCATCAATTCCTAGTAACACAATAGATTATGTAAGAATTAACGGGAAGAAGAAAACAATGAGATTTAATACAAGCTTACTTCATGCCGGCGTGACAAAAGAGACAAATGGCTCTACACTGCCACCGGTATATCAGACAAGCGCCTTCGAGCAGGAGAGCGCGGCAGATCTGGAAAAAATATTTGAAAACAAAGCTCCGGGCTACTGTTACACAAGAGTTGCCAATCCTACGATTACAGCTTTTGAGAACAGAATTACAAAGCTCGAGGGAGGAATAGCATCGGTGGCATGCGCATCAGGCATGGCGGCACTGATGAATACCTTCTTAAATATACTATGCAGTGGAGATGAGCTCATCTCAAGCGCCAGCCTCTACGGTGGCACAATAGATTTGTTTCATGATCTTGAGGCCTTCGGCATCACAACCAGATATGTCGAGAACAACAACTGGCAGCAGATAGAGGACAGCATCAATGAGCATACCAGACTGATTTTTGCAGAGACTATAGGTAATCCCTGTCTGGATGTCACAGATATTGAGAAGCTGGCAGAGATAGCACACGCACATGATATACCGCTTGTAGTTGACAATACCACATCGACTGCTTACCTGATACAGGTTTTAAAGCATGGAGCTGATATCGTGGTCAATTCATCTTCCAAATATATTAATGGAAGCAGCAATGCAATCAGCGGTATTCTGACAGACTCAGGTAAGTTCAAATGGGACAAGAACAGATATCCGGGTTTTGCAGATTATGTGAAGTATGGACCTATGGCATTTGTCGCAAAGCTGAGAAACAGTCTTTTCAGAAATATGGGTGCCTGTTTAGCTCCGGTGAATGCATACTTAAATATTATAGGACTTGAGACACTCGGCCTTAGAATGGAAAGAGAATGCTCTAATGCACTCGAGCTTGCGTCGTGGATAGAAAACAATTATCCTGACATAAAGGTTAATTATCCGGGGCTTTGTAGCAGCAAATGGCATGAAATAGCAAAAAAACAGTTCACAAACGGCTATGGAGCAATCCTTACAATCAGGGTTGGCAGCAAGGAAAAGGCATTTAAATTTATAGACAGCCTGACGATTCCATACACACTCAGCAATATCGGAGACACAAAGACACTGGTCATTCATCCGGGCTCCACAATCAGTCTTCACAGCACAGATAAGCAGAAGGAGGATGCAGGAGTATTTGAGGATCTTATAAGAGTCAGTGTGGGCATCGAGGATATAGATGACCTCAAGGAGGATTTTGCAAAGGCTTTTTCAAATATAGCTGATTAAGCCATCGTAATAAGGTATCAATGTGTATGCAAATGAGAGCGTGCATATGCATTTACATATAAAACAAAACATTAACATATTTACACAATAAGGAGATTAAAAATGGCGGAGAAAGTTGATTACGCGGCCTTAAAAAAGGGCGGATTCATGAGACAGAAGCAAAAGGGCTGTTTCTCGCTTAGAATTGCGGTTGTAGGAGGAAATCTTACAGCAGAAAATATCAAAACAGTAGCAGAGGTTTCAGAGAAATACGGACACGGATATGTTCATATGACATCGCGTCAGGGTATTGAGATTCCTTTTATCAAGGTTGAGGATATCAATGTGGTAAAAGAGGAACTGGCAAAGGGCGGTGTAGGAACAGGTGTCTGCGGACCGAGAGTACGTACTGTCACAGCGTGCCAGGGCTCAGAAATATGTCCTAGCGGATGTATCGATACATACACTCTGGCTAAGGAGCTTGATGCAAGATATTTTGGAAGAGAGCTTCCGCACAAGTTCAAGTTTGGTGTCACAGGCTGTCAGAACAACTGCTTAAAGGCAGAGGAAAACGATGTCGGAATCAAGGGCGGCATGACAGTAGAGTGCAGCCATGACGATTGTATCCAGTGTGGTGTATGTGTGAAGGCATGCCGCGAGGGTGCACTTAGCATGGAGGATGGCAGGATTGTCATCGACAGAGACAAATGTAACAACTGTGCGCGCTGCGTAAAGAGTTGTCCGACAGATGCATGGAAGGGGACTCCGGGATATATCGTATCGTTTGGAGGACTTTTCGGAAACCACATCTATAAAGGAGAGCAGCTTGTTCCGATTATCCGCGACAAGGAAACTCTTTTCAGAGTGACAGATGCAGCAATTAGTTTCTTCGAGAAGCATGCAAACGGTGGTGAGCGTTTCAGACTTACTCTTCAGAGAGTGGGCGAGGAAGAGTTCAAAAAAGAGATTCAGGCAGCATACGATGGTAAATAATCTCCGTGTATAGCAGGAAATATCCGGCATGCATAAACAACAACGGTTACGGCAAAAATATAATAAATATGAGCATAGGAAGGGAGATGCAAAATGGCAGATATAGCATTCGACGATCAGGTAGATATAACTGACAAGGTTTGCCCTCTTACATTTGTAAAGGCAAAGGTAGCAATAGAGGAATTAGATGACGGTGAGGTGCTTGCAATCCGTATGAATGATGGAGAGCCGGTACAGAATGTTCCAAGAAGCATGAAGGAAGAGGGACACAAGATACTTAAGCTCGAGGACAACGAGGACGGAACATACACTCTTTACGTCAGAAAGGTTGAGGACTAATTATGGCAGCAAGAATTTCAAAAGCTGATTTCGATGAAAAGGTATTAAAAAGCAAGCTTCCGGTAATTGTTGATTTTTACTCGGATTCATGTGTGGCCTGCAAGAAGCTGGCACCGGTTCTCGGAGATATCGAGGATGATTATGAGGATAAGCTTCATGTATACAAGGTCAACACAAACTTTGACGGAGAGCTCGCTGATGAGTATGAGGTGACTGCAAATCCGACACTGCTTTTTGTAAAAGACGCAGAGGTCTTAGACAGAAAGGTCGGCGCACAAAAGCCTGCCGATTTGAAAGCATGGGTTGAAGCATTATTATAGTCTTTAGATTATTATATAAAGCAGTCTGATACAGGATAACAACACATACAGATACCACAATCTGTGACACAGGAGGAAATAAAATGACTATCACAGTAGCAGGAGAGAAGAAAGAATATAAGGATGGACTTACATTACCGGAGCTTATCGAGCTTGAGAATGTAGATATGCCTGAGTATGTAACAGTTTCAATAAATGAGGAATTTGTTGCCACAGAGGATAAGCCAAAGACAGTGCTTAAGGATGGCGACAATGTAGAGTTCCTTTACTTCATGGGAGGTGGATGCTAATGGCAATGACTGATGAGCAGATCGAGCGCTATTCACGCCACATTATCCTTAATGAGGTGGGCGTTAAAGGTCAGAAGAAATTATTAAAGGGCAAGGTGCTTATTATCGGTGCCGGCGGTCTTGGAGCTCCGGCAGCCATGTATCTTGCGGCAGCAGGCGTCGGTACAATCGGCATTGTGGATGCTGATGAGGTAGATTTATCCAACCTGCAGAGACAGATTATCCATGGAACAGCCGATGTGGGAAAAGCCAAGGTAAAGTCAGCAAAAGAGACAATGAACGCCATGAACCCGGACGTTCAGGTCAATACATACCGTATGTTTGTAGATGCGTCAAACATCAGAGAGCTTATCAGGGGTTATGATTTCATCATCGATGGAACAGACAATTTCCCGGCAAAGTTCTTAATCAACGATGCATGTGTGCTTGAGAAAAAGCCATTTTCACATGCCGGAATCATCCGTTTCAAGGGTCAGCTCATGACATATGTGCCGGGAGAGGGACCATGCTACAGATGTGTATTCAAGAATCCGCCACCAAAGGATGCAGTGCCTACATGTAAGCAGGCAGGCGTTATCGGAGCTATGGGCGGAGTAATCGGTTCGCTTCAGGCTATGGAGGCTATCAAGTATTTAATCGGTGTTGGAGAGCTGCTTACAGGCTATCTGCTTACATATGATGCGCTCACCATGGAGTTTCACAAGATTAAGCTTCCAAAGGATACACACAACTGTGCAGTCTGTGGCGACCATCCGACCATTCTCGAGCCAATCGACTACGAGCAGGAGGTCTGCGAGGAGACAGCGGGCAGATTTGATGCACCTCGTACACAGGAATAAAAAGACAGTAAGGAAAGGAACGATATGAGTATCATAAGAATGAAATATCCGTTTCTGGATGAAATAGCAAAATATGCTAAAGAGCATCTGCCGGAGGAGGCGTGCGGTCTGATAGCAGGCAGTGAGGACGAAAACGGTCGTCTCATCACAAAGGTATATTACCTGACGAATACAGACCATGCCGAGGACCATTTCACAATGGATCCAAAGGAGCAGCTGGCAGCCATAAAGGACATGAGAGCAAACGGCCTTAAGCCGCTTGGCAACTGGCATTCACACCCGTCCAGCCCTTCAAGGCCATCGGATGAGGATATAAAGCTTGCATACGATCCAAGTGCGAGCTACATGATAATGTCGCTTATGGCAGAAAATCCTGTAATCAACTCGTTTCATATCGAGGGTGGACAGGTCACGAAAGAGGATTTACGAATATATTCTGATGAATATTACTTCTAAATCATATGTTAATGTTTTGAGTCGCAGCGAAAGCTGCAAAGAAAAGTCAGCTTCATCGAAGATGGCTTTTCTTTTTTAGAGAAAGATGTTATTATAGCATGTATATTTAATAAAACGAAAGAGCGTGTGAAATGAAATTAAAAACGAAGGAACTTACAACATGTGCACTTTTTGCGGCACTTATTGCAGTTGGAGCATTTATCAAGATTGATATTCCGCTTCCTATGTACACCATGCATTTTACATTACAGTGGTTCTTTGTGCTGATGGCGGGATTTCTGCTGGGGGCAAAGCTGGCATCGCTTAGCGTGATAGTATATTTGTGCATCGGACTGGTGGGAGTGCCTGTGTTTGCGGCAGGCGGTGGTCCTACATACATTTTAAGACCGGGCTTTGGGTTCCTCCTGGGCTTTGTGCTTGCCGCATTTTTAATCGGAGCTATCACAGAAAAGCTTAAAAAGACCAATGCGTTTACCCTTATTCTTCCGGCAACGGTCGGACTGGTGGCATATTATACAGTTGGAGCAATATACTTTTACTGCATGAAGAATTTCTATGCGGCAACACCTGTCAGCTGGGGCATCGTAATCGTAGATTACTGTCTGATAACTGTTGCACCGGACTTTATATTATGCGTATCGGCAGCAGTGTTTTCAGCCAAGCTTCGTCCTGTTTTTGCAGGAATATTAAACGGTTACAGTGTGAAGAATAAGGTGGAAAATAAAGCATAAAGCATAGAATAAGGCATGAAATAATGTATGAAATAAAGTATGGATATGGTATTACAGGGAGATAAAAATGGCGTATTTTCCGATGTTTGTGGATATGACGGAAAGAGAGTGTCTGATCGTCGGCGGTGGAAATGTGGCATACCGCAAGGTGATCGTAATGCTGGATTTTGGCGCGAAGGTCACGGTTGTGGCAGAGGATATATGTGATGAGCTGAGAAAGCTTAAAATTGATGATATAGCAAGCGAGGATAAAACGGGCTCATATACGACAAATGAAGAAAACAATCAGACGGACCCGGATGCAGCAGATAGAATTACGTTCATAAAAAGAAGGTTTGAACCAAAAGACTGTGACGGCATGGAATTGGTTATCGCTGCCACTGATGACAATGCTTTAAATCATGAGATTGCAGAGTATTGCAAAGCTAAGGACATCATGGTAAATGCGGTCGATCAGAAGGCTGATTGCAGCTTTATTTTTCCGTCATACATAAAGGAAAAGAATCTTGTTGCGGCATTTTCGAGCGGAGGAAACAGCCCTGTGCTGACTCAGTATCTGAAAGGCAAAGAGCAGGAGATTCTTACTCCGTTTCTTGGTGAGCTGAACGAATACATGGGACAGATCCGCGAAAAAGTAATAGCGCAATATGACACGGAAGCCGAGAGAAAGCGTGTGTTTAAAGAAATCTTGTGTGCAGCTATTGATAATGGAAGGATTTCGGAAATATAGTTTTAAGTATGGTATTACAGATTTTAAGTTGTTGTTCATTTATAAATTATAAATGGAAAATGGCATGATCCGTAGGAGAGTAAAATGAGGTATTTAATAGGAACGAGAGGCTCAAAGCTTGCTCTTGTTCAGACTGATTACGTGATAGATAAGTTAAAAAGAGCATATCCGGATGATGATTTTAAGGCTGTTATCATAAAGACAACAGGCGATTTAGAGCAGAAAAAGGCACTCGATAAGATTGGCTCAAAGGGTATCTTCGTAAAGGAGATAGAGGACGAGCTTTTATCGGGAAAGATTCATATGGCAGTCCATTCCATGAAGGATATGCCTGATGAACTGGCAGCAGGGCTTACATTTGCAAGGGCATGGAAGCGTGAAGATCCAAGGGATGTTTTGGTGCTAAAAAATGCCGCTTCACTGGATGAGCTTCCTCATGGTGCCGTGATAGGAACCGGAAGCAAGCGCAGAAAGTATCAGCTTTTAAAGCTGCGTCCTGACCTTAAGGTGGTTGGCATACGCGGAAATATCGATACGAGGCTTCGTAAGCTATATGATGGTGAAATTATATATGAAGAGGTTTCCGATAATACTGTAAATAACAATGAGATAGCTGACGAAAAACAGAATAAGTATAACGAATACAGGCTGGATGGAATCGTACTTGCAGCGGCGGGAATAAAGCGTATCGGAAGAGATTCTGAGATCACACAGTACTTTTCAGAGGATGATATGATTCCGGCTCCGGCACAGGGCACACTGGCGCTTGAGCTACGTGCTGACAATGCTAAGCTGATGGCAAAGCTTGATGCTTTGTCAGATGAGAAAACCAATCTGTGCGCAGGCATTGAGAGAGAATTTTTAAAGCAAATCGGTGGAAACTGTCATCTGCCTGTGGCTGCATACTGTGATATTGTAAGTGAAAAAGACCGCGGTAATGACAGCAACAAAAATAACAGGCTAAAGCTTCTTGCGATGTTTGGCTCAGAGGATGGAAAACAGCTTGCAAGGACAGAGCAGGTATGGGATATGACATCAGACAGAAACAATCTTGTGGAGCGTGCGGTGCACGATATTCGGTATAAATTAGAAATCGACTAAAAAATATCAAGTCATAATTTTTAATTCAGTAGAAAAATAATTAGGAAAATCATGAGAGAAAACACAGGAAAAGTAGTATTAGTTGGAGCAGGACCGGGAGATACGGGCCTGCTCACTTTAAAAGGAGAAAAATATATAAAACAGGCGGATTGTCTGGTGTATGACAGGCTGTCATCACCAGAGTTTCTTTCAATGGCAAAGGCAGGCTGTGAGCTTATTTATGTGGGCAAGGAAAATCACAACCATGTCATGAAGCAGGATGCCATAAACGAGCTTTTGTACGAGAAATCAAAATATCATGAGCTTGTAGTCCGTTTAAAGGGCGGAGATCCGTATGTCTTTGGAAGAGGCGGAGAGGAAGCTCTCTACCTGGTAGATAGAAATGTGGAGGTAGAAGTGGTACCGGGTGTCAGTTCATCGGTTGCAGCGCTTGCGGCTGCAGGGATACCTATCACACACAGAGGCATAGCAAAAGGCTTTCAGGTCATCACTGCGCACAGCAGAAAGGATGAGGAGGCAGATATTGACTATTCTCTCCTTACAGATGAGACAATCACCTGCGTATTTTTGATGGGGCTTGCGCATGTAAAAAGCATTGCAGCAGGACTCATAAAGGCAGGACGAAGAGCGGATACTCCGGCAGCAGTGATATCGAACGGCACACTTGCCGCGCAGCGCAAATGTATAGGAACGCTTGCGGATATCGGAGAAAAGATTGAGGAAGCAAAGCTGACATCACCGGCTATAATCGTTGTGGGAGATGTGGTTTCACTGAATGACAGGCTTGATTTCTTTGAAAAAAGACCGCTGTTTGGAAGAAAAATCACAGTACCGTATATCAAAACAAACGAATTGATAGCAAAATTACAGCAGCTTGGAGCAGATGTCACACCGGTTAAGACAGGCATAATTAAACCAGTTATAATTCCTGAATTTGCCGATAAGGTAAGAGCGGCAGACTGGATAGTTTTTACAAGCAAAAACGGTGTAAGATCATTTTTCTATAATCTGGAGCTGGCAGGGGCTGACATCAGGCTTATAGCAAATGCAAGGTTTGCAGTAGTGGGAAAAGCTACAGAAAAAGAGCTTGCAAAGCACCATATAAAGGCAGATGTTATTCCTATGGAACAGACCGGAAAAGGACTGGCAGATGCAATGAAATTATGTATGCCGTATGTCTATGGGGAAAGTGATGATGATACATTTGATTTAGGAAAAAATAGTACATTGGATTTAAGCAATGGTGATATATCTGATAAAATGTGCAAAGTCTGCATTTTCTCGGCAAAGGAGGCTTCACCTGATCTTGAGGCAGGGCTTAAAGAAATATGTGAATTAGAAAAAATTGATGCATATGTAAATGAGCAGGCATATGAGAGTATTCCTGAAAGCATTGGAAACATGGTAAGTGAAGCTGTTTTTACAAGCGCATCAAATGTGGAAAGATTTTTTGATATGCTGCCGGAGAATGCATACGTGGAAACAGCATACTCAATAGGTGAAAAAACAACAGCAGCATTAGAGCAGCACAATGTCAGAGAGATACTGCAAGCTGATGACAGCAGCTATGAAGCACTGGTAGATAAAATATCTTATAAAGATGCTTTAAAAGATTAAGAATTTATGGTGACAAAAGTTATATAAAGTTATATAAGAGGAAAACAAAATGCAAAATCCATTTACAT
>ERZ1026888.792-NODE-792-length-15870-cov-11.061461_pt1 | contig 15870 bp, 10 predicted proteins | sample MGYA00380174_ERZ1026888 | MGnify/ENA primary metagenome ERZ1026888 (study PRJEB33269, sample SAMEA4719810) | human gut metagenome | biome: human-associated habitat; feature: organic feature; material: feces | place: Cameroon | collected 2013-10 ...
TCGACCTATCAAAAGACCAATTTTAATTTGGGTGGCGCATTGACGAAGTCAGGACCTGAAATTCCTGGTTTGGAGGATTATTTCAAAGGCATTTTAGAATCATTCCTCTATTCTCATAAAGCTTTTGATGATGTCGTGTTTGAACTGATGGAAGAAGGGGATAAAGGTCAGTAACAATAAGATTCGATTAATTTGCAATCTAAGTGTTTGCCTCGATATATTGACCATTAATCACAAAAGATTATGACAAAACGATATATATGCTATTCAGCTTTGTTTATAGTGCTTGTAGAGCTTATAATGTTGGTTATGGGCATGGATTCCGGTTTATGCGTTGCCGTCGCAATCGTTGTGTGTGGCATTGCCGGCACTTTGTATATATGGCGCAAACCGGATGAAGAAGTTGATTATACGACAGCTGAAGAAAAAAGGAAAAGAAAAACAAGAATGACAGATACGGTATGTTTGGATTTACAGACAAAAAACAGCAGAAAGAATATGACCACAACTGAGTTGTGTCTGGACTTACTGGAGAAATTGAATTGCGAATATGAGCAGGATGAAGAAAGCAAGGGACAATACTTTTTTAGATATAAGGGAGTGAATCTTTGCTTGATAGTACATGATGACAGGAAATTCGCAAGGATATTTGATATGCATTGGATGAAATATCCTGTTTGCAATCTTGAGATGTTTTCCTTGGCGTGCAAGGCGGTGAATGAAGTGAATAAGCGCAGCTGGAGGACAAAGGTTGTATATACTATCGAGGATGGAATATTGTGGATAAATTCAGATGCCCTTATGGCGATGGACTATGGTATATCTGATCTGGACCAGTACTTCAGCACTACGCTTGATTGTCTGCTTGATTGCCGTAAGTTCTATGATGATGTGATGTACGATATGTTGAAATGGAGTGATGATAATGATGGCGAAGTATAAATCACGCAAGCATTATCCCCAACTATGGTAACTAATGACAAATTTATTTAAACTGACATACAATATGAAACAACTCAATATCATCCTGGCAGTACTGTTGCTGCTCTGTCTGTTCAAGATGCCTTACGGCTACTATACGCTGATGAGGCTGGCGGCAACGGTGGGGTTCGCCTATATGGCGTACAAGTATTATGAAATGAAGAAGGAGGCACTGGTGTGGACCTTCGGTGCATTGGTCCTGCTGTTCCAGCCGTTGGTAAAGATAGCGTTGGGCAGGGAGGTATGGAACATCGTGGATGTCGCTGTGTCGGTCCTGCTGATAGTGCTGACCTTTGCGGTAAATAAAAAGACAAATGAAAAAACTGATTCAAATATAAACATATAAAACAGATGATTATGACAAACAATTATTATGATGCTCTCGCCCAGTTGCGAGACGAAGAGATGAAAGAAGAAGTTATGAACAGAATGGCAGAAGAGGACATGCAGAAAGAATGTCTGGTGGAGGAACATCTGGCTCAAATTGCCGAAGAGGAAGCTACCGCTCCTATTCTGTGCATATCGAATACCGGTGATACCTATATTGATAGGGTTGATAATAATGAAGAAGATTGTTTTGATGATGAAGATGATGAGGATTCTTATGACGAAGAAGAATCACACGGCTATGAATGGACGGAACAAGATTCATGGGATGCTCTGACGGATGGAATGTGTGGCAAAATGCCAAGCAACCCTTTGGAGTATGATGCAATGATGGACGCAATGGGATATTAACAAGGAGAAATAACCATGACTTTACCTAATGTCAAATTGCCAAGCTCTTCTTGGTGCGAGATAAGATGAGTTACATTATGGATAACAGTAGGAACCTTTTACCATCAGTTGTATTTGACAACATATCTGACGGAACTAACGCTCATGATATCATTAAGGAATTGTTCAAATTAGAGTCATGGTGCAGCTATGTAGATGAACGTTTGTCTTACAAAGAATACCAATTGCCAAGGAAGGCAGATGAAAATCTGGATTTGCTGATTGACTGGTATACAAACAAAAAGAGCAAACGCGTAAAATATGCAGGCGAAAAGTTGCGTAAGGTGTTTTTGGAATTGCCTCCGGTAGAACAGCGTAAGGTTGGCTTGGCTCTCTTGACAGGAGGCAAGACGGATACCGAATGGGTATGCAAGAGATTGGACAACTACAAGCCGAGTTGGAATAAAGACTGGGTGGTGAATTGGCATCCCTGTTATTCCGATGCAGTTGAGGATGTATGGCTCAGATATAAAGGCAAATCATGTGGCAAACTGCTGATTCAGTTCCTTGACAAGAATATTGTTCAAAAGCATTTGGATGAACTGCTGGAATACGATGAATTGTATTTCGGATTATGCAATAGGTGTATACATGAAGACTGGTTCAAATTCGACAAGGATAAGTTGGCGAGGTACACATACATCAATGCATATCTCTCAATCCTGTCTCAGACAGCTGACGGCATAACGGATGAAGAAGCTACAAGACTGTTATATCAGTGGATTGCCACTGTCTCTGCCATATGCAAAAAAAAGTATTCCACTTTCAAAAGCGAAAAGATATTCTGGAGATATGGTAACGAAGAGCATAGAGTGATTTATGCATGGGGCATGGATACTGCGATATTCTATCTTCTCAAGATGAAGAAGCATAATGTTATAGCAAAGTTCCTCAAATGGGACCAGACTGTATGCGACGCCTATCTTGAAACATTGGGAAAAGGAAAGGATTCCGAAGAGAATCAAGAGCGGTTTGTAGATGTCATTCTTGAAAACATTCCCGATGAATACAGATACTTGAGCCGTTTGAACAGCCAATATTATCAATATGCATCCAGTCCCGGTCAACCTTTCACCACACCTCGTATCCTGGAGATTTATAAAAGAGAAGAAAGCTGGCATTCGCCATATCTGGAAGAACCGTCCTTCAAACGCAATTCCTGCGTCAAGCCGAAGTCCTCTCTTAATGATGATGCAAAAGATGAGCAATCACCATTTGCATCAGAAGGAGAGCTGGAGCTGTTTATAAGCGAAAACCCTGTACTTCAACAATTGGCCGAGAAACTTAAATTGCAACCAGTCACACTTGATGACAGAGGTGTTGACAATAACGAATGTCCGTTTTAATCCCAATCTCGCATCAGAGTTGTTCAGACTTGTAAAGATACTACGACAAGACGAATAAGCGTGGCTCACATTTTTGCAGTTAAACCTGCATATCGTTTTGCCACAAAACAAATTATGGCTATATTTGTAGCATCGTTTGACTATTGACTAAATGCAACACATTATGTTATACGCATATACAGTAAAAGTAAAATCGAGACAATTAATGTAAGCCCTATAATGACGAGGATTAAAGTAAAAGAATATGGCAAATACAAAACAAAAACCTACAATCATACTTGACAATGGAACAATAGCCACTTGTCAGGAGCCTGTTGTTGTTTCCGCAAGTAGAAGTACTGATATCCCTGCTTTTTATTGCGATTGGTTTTTCCACCGCTTGAAGGTAGGATATTCAGCATGGACTAATCCTTTTAATGGAGTTAAAATGTATGTCAGCTATGCAAAAACACGCTTTATTGTGTTTTGGTCAAAAAATCCCCGTCCACTACTTGAACATCTTGACGAATTAAAAGAAAGAGGTATTAACTGCTACATCCAATATTCATTGAATGACTATGAAGATGAGAAATTAGAAAAAGGCGTTAGACCGCTTGCTGAACGTATAGAAACATTCAAACTTTTGGTTGAACAACTTGGTTTAGGAAGTGTTATTTGGCGTTTTGACCCTTTGATGCTCACTGATGACATTGACATTGATAAGTTACTAAAGAAAATAGAAAATATTGGCGATCAACTGAAAGGATATACTGAAAAGTTAGTGTTCAGTTTTGCAGACATTGCACTATATCGCAAAGTCAAGTCCAATTTGGAAATTAATGGTATTCCATATCATGAATGGACGACAGAGCAAATGGAAGAGTTTGCAGATAAATTATCTATCATGAATAGAGAGAGAGGGTGGAACTACTTGCTTGCCACCTGTGGTGAAAAGATTGACATACACAAATATGGTATAGAACACAATCGCTGCATAGATGGAGATTTAATAGCCCGTCTTGCGTGGGAAGATAAGGAGCTAATGGACTTTATGAAGATAAAGGTTGAAGATATTCCAGCCCCATCTTTATTTGGCGAATCTGAGTTGCCTAATGGAGCGATACAATTGCCAAATAACCACTATTTTATCAGTAAACATAAAAAAGACGCAGGACAACGACAATATTGTCAATGCATGACTGCAAAGGACATAGGAGAATATAACACATGTCCTCATTTGTGTGAATATTGCTATGCCAATACATCTAAAGAGATTGCAATTGCTAATTGGAAGAAACATCAAAACAATCCATATGCAGAAACCATAACAGGCAAATAATTATGATGTCAAATTTTACAAGAGAGTTCATCTCCAGAATGGATATTTCCTTCATAGGAATGCGTGACACAGCCTTGTCATTATTACCGAATGATAAGATGGCGCTGGATAAGTTGTACAATGACTTGAAGCGAGGAAAAGATATTCTGGATGATGAAATGCATCTGAATATGTATTTAAAAAGCTTTGGCAAAATGCATAAAGCCAAGCTTGATACGGCTTTCACTTGTTTGCCTGATGTTTCGTCTGTCTTTTCTGAGGAAATCGAGATTTACGATTGGGGGTGTGGGCAAGGAATTGCATCTATTTGTTTGCTTGATTTTCTTCGTTCAAAGAATATAGCACACAGTATTGTCGCGGTCAATTTAATAGACCCTTCTGTTTCTGCTACACAAAGGGCGAGGGAGGTTTTATCTTGTTATGAAGACATAAGAGTTAATGTTGTTAACAAGGTCTTTGATGATTTGGACGAGCAGGACTTTGTTCGGTCAAACCATAGGAAGCTGCATTTGTTTAGCAATATTCTTGATGTAGATGCGTTTGATCTGGCACAATTTACTCATTTGTTCCAAAAGTCATTTTTTTGTTCCAATTACTTTATTTGCGTAGGTCCATATTATTTCAATAATAAACGCGTGGATGAATTTATTGCGGCAACTAATCCTGACGATATGTATGCAACATTCAACAGGGAACGTGGTATGTGGCAAAATGATTGGACAATCTCACTTCGTGTTTTCTTCAAGGAGTTTAGCCGAATTGAAAGCATTCAAGATATTCGCAGGCGTATTGATGAGCTTCACAAAAATGACCAGTTTTTTGCCGGATATATTCTTGATTCTGTTGCTGAGGAATATGCAAAATCAGATATTGAAAAAGAAACAGAAGAACTGTTCAAATCTCTTTCCGCATTTGATGTCAAGTCAAACAAATCACTTGAAAGTACCAAGAATTGCGATTCAAAACTTGCAGTTCTTGCTAATATCGTGTCGCGTGGCTTGCCAACAATAGCTCCCGTTGAAATTGAAAATATCTTTTCTGATATATTTGATATATCAACAAAGCCACAGGCGAATGAAATAATCAACTTCAAGTCCAAGCATAAAATATCCAAGACAGAGATTAATGAGGCTCTTCATATCGTTGATCCACGTTTTGACGTGGATTTCTATAATGGAGATATGCTTGAAAGCCAGTTTGAAAAAGACTTTGTTGAAAAGTATCTAAATAGAGCTGATAGCCAATATTTGATTCAACTTCTTGAACCACAACGTCCTCTTTCTACAATTGTTAATATCCCAGACAAAAGATTCAGTAGAGATCAGAGGGTCGATTTCTCCATAGAATTGCCTTATGGAGAAACAAATACCGGCTTTATTTTTGAATTGGATGGCATCCCGTATCATTCAAATATTTTCCAGAAGCTACGCGATGAAAACAGAGATCATTGGGCTTCTGATAGCGGTTGGGACACTTATCGTTTGGAAGAACTGAAGGATTATTCGTTTTTGCAAAATTGGGAACAAGAGGTCTCATTGAACAAGTTCCTTTCTATAATAAAGCGCAATAGTCAAAAACACATTGCAGGTAAGTGGAAAGATACACTACAGATAGTTCTTTCACCTCTTGCAATAGCGCGTGTAGAGAGAATCGTTTTGCAAGCATTATTATCAGGTGCTATTAATTTAACATCCAAGAAGTGGACAATATTAGTGATAGAACGCGATGTTCCGTGTGCTGCTATTGCAATAAGCCTTCTCAAAAAGTCTTTTGAAAAACTTTCTGCTATGGACGGTTCCAATATGAAACTGCCCCAAATAAGCCTTACGATTGTTTCGACCAAGGAGTTTGTTGATTCCAAACTTCATATGAATAACGCTGTTGAAACATCTGCTCCGAGTAAGGACTTTGACCTTTGTATTGATGTCTCTATGCTGTTGCGTGACAACATAGATGCATTGCCACTTAATGTTAAGGCGAATGCAGTATATATAATACGTTCTTCACATTACAAAAAGAGAGAGAGAACCATTTGTTCTGCTGAGAACATCATATATCCTCCTTTTGTAAAAAAAGACGCTACAGGAACATATGTTTCCGTTGATGGGCGAGAACAATTACTTACATACTTCTTGCGGAATATCTTTAGGAAACCATCATTCCGTCATGGTCAGTTGCCTATATTAAGTCGATCGTTATCAGATAAGACAACAATTGGACTCTTGCCTACAGGCGGAGGAAAGTCGTTGACTTATCAATTATCCTCTATGTTGCAACCTGGAGTTACAATAGTCGTAGATCCACTTGTTTCTTTAATGGTTGACCAGGTTCGTGGGTTGCGTGCATTAAGGATTGACGCAAGTGATTGTGTTAATAGTGGTATGGACGGAAAGGAAAAAGCAAAGAAGCTAAATATGTTACAAAATGGCTCGCTTCAATTTATGCTTCTTTCACCAGAAAGGTACATGATGGAGAATTTCCGTGATAGCCTGATTTCGATGACAGAAAAGAATCACATTTACTTTTCTTATGGTGTTATAGACGAAGTTCATTGCGTGTCTGAGTGGGGACATGATTTTCGTCCTTCATATTTGCATCTTGGACGCAACATGATAAACTACATGCGTACAAAATCTGGTCGTCCGTTGTCTGTTATAGGACTGACGGCGACGGCATCTTTCGACGTGCTCGCTGATGTAGAACGTGAACTTACACTTGGTGGCAATCTTAACATTGACAGCGAGACTATAGTTCGTTCAGAAGATGACTCTCGTCCGGAACTGACATATCGCATTGTAAACATTGAATCAGACTTTGAATCATTAAGAGATGAAAACAAACCATATCTGTTAAAAGCGAAATCAGAATGGGAACTGAAAGATATTGTAGCAGAGGCGAAGAAACGAAAAATGCACGAACTTTTGAAACAAATACCTTCAGACATTGAAAAATTGAACAAAAGCATAGAACACGAAGAATGCTGTTTGTCAGATTACACAGCCTCTTGTTTCTATGATGCCGACTATAATGATAAGTTTAATCGTGCTGGTATCATATTCTGCCCTCATGCACATGGTACATTTGGAGTAGAAGATACTGTGTGTGGAACCATTAAAGGAATATCAACTTATTTAATTGCAGAATGTGGTACTTTCTTGAAAATCGGTACTTTTGTTGGTGGCGACAAACCCTCTGGTGACATGAGTAAGTTCAATGACAATGATTTGAACCTGATGGTTGCAACCAAAGCTTTTGGTATGGGTATTGACAAACCCAATGTGCGATTTACTATCAATTTCAATCATCCTTCATCTATTGAAAGTTTTGTGCAAGAAGCAGGACGCGCTGGTCGAGACAAAAAACATGCCATATCATATATACTATATGACTCCACAGAATACATATATCTAACTATAGACAAGATAAATGACCTTCGCTATACTATATCAACTACGCAGGGTATAGACCCTGCGTGGTTAGAGCCTTATGCTAACAAATTCGTATTGTATTCTGATTTCCCTACTTTATGTAACCAGCATAATTGTAGTGAAGAAATTACACATAAGCTCATGGAGGTATGTAAGGAAAGAGGTTTTATCGAAAGCGTAGATAAAGATATTGTTTTGTGGTTTCACAACAACTCATTCCGAGGCTTATACAAAGAGAAAGTCATTCTTCTTGAAATGACAGACAGAATTCTCAATGTCAAGCCTACCCAACTTCAAAAAGTGCAGAATATGCTCATTGAAGAAACTGGAAATAACGATGTTTTGTTGAAACTTGATCTAAACAGAAACGCGGTTAAGATTTTATCACAAGAAAATTCTCAAAAGCAATATGGCTATATCTTTTTGAATAATCTTTCACCGAGATACAACTACATTGGGTTTGATTATTTGAAATGTCAATGTATTAGTGAGTCTTTGATAAATATCCTAAGTAAATATGAAGACCATTCTGCACGCGCTATGCTCCGTCCTTTAGAAGGGGTTGACAATTTTACAGAAGGTATTTATAGCGCAATGGCTAAAGCTGATGCTGACGGATATGTATATGTTACAGTTTCATGGGAGAATCAAGTCCAACAGGATTTTGAACAGTTTGAAAAGTCCATCAGAATAGAGATTGAAAAAATTGCCAATCAACAGGGTTGGGCTGCACTCAGTGAGGACATATATGGGAAATTGAAACTCAATAAGGTCGGCGATTTTGACGAACTCATAGCACAAATTTGTAAATGTTCAAATGATACGAGGTGGCTACGATATCATGCAGCTAATGACATATATGGCAAATTGCGGCAATTGTTCTGTCAAAAACGTGACAAGGATGATACTGACAAAGCTATCTATCGTTTATGTTGTATCGGATTAGTTGAAGATGTAACTATTGATTACTTGTCACAAACATACGAACTGAAGATTCACAAGAGAACAGACGAGGAATTTAGAAAATTTATGTTCAGTTTCTTCTTGAAGTATTATTCTATAGAACAAGCTAACAGGAAGGTGGAACAGATAGACAAGCAGAAAGGGCGCAACTATCTTGACAAATGCTTAGGTTATTTAACTGCGTTTGTATATGAAAATCTTGAGAAGAAGCGATATCGTGCCATTGAGGATATTCGTATAGCTTGCGAGGACAGTATCACCCATCAGGAAACAGACCACAACGACAAATGGCTGAAGGAGTTTGTTCATTTATATTTCAATTCAAAATATGCGAGGCATGATTATGAGGTTGAAGGTAAATCCTATTCGCTTTCAAAAGATACAGATGAAGATGGTAAAGATGATTTCAATACAACCCTCAAATATATTGACATTGTTTCTAAAGACAATTCGGGTAGTGAAATTGACAATCTGAAACATCTTTATGGTGCAACATTGCTTTGTTTAAGGGCACATCCTGATAATGCGGCTCTTCTGTTGTTGCTCACTTATTGCATAGCCCTATTGGGGGCAGGAAGCAATGAAACCCTAAAGAAGAATGCGCTAAATGGATATATTGACGGATTCGTCACTTTATACGAAAAAGAAAAAAGTCGTATTTGGACACATGTTGAGCAGTTCAATGATATCCTTTCCATTAAAACGAAGGAACAATTTATAAAAGACAAGCTTGTTGAGAATGGTAAGCAAACACTAGTGTTTCTTATCCACGAGGAAAAATTTAATTACTTCACAGAAAAATATGTAAACAAAGATAAAGACAAAGATAAAGATTTTGATAAAGATAAAGACAAAGATAAAAACAAGAATAAAATAACGATAAAAAACGAATAAACATGGCATACGATATAAATGCGGCTCTAGAACGCCTTGAAAACAACCTCGTAGAAGTTGAATCAGCCAAGAAGCAGGTAGAGGAGACGATTGCTACAAGCGAAAGTCTGCAACAAATCATTGGGAGATATACAGATACTCTCAATGCTATGGGAAAAGGTGTCTCTTCATTTATTGAAGAGATACGCAATTATCAAGACATCAATACGTCTGAACTTAGTTCGGTTGTTGATGCCCTTAAAACATCTTGTGAATGCGTAATAAATAAATTTAATGCAGATGTTAATACTGCAATTAAGAACTTTGATGAAAAGATCACGGAAACGATTATTAAGTTTGGTTCCGAGAACGAGAAGTTGCAGATTCAAATTAATAAGCTGAATTCTCTTAAAGACGTTCTGAACGATGCAACAAAAGAGTTGAATGAAATAGGAAAGAAGGTTGATACCCTTGCAATAGAATTGAAGAATTGTCAAGGCGAACAAGACGTGATGCTTGCAAGTATCAAATCAGAGATTGACGCATTGCCTTCTTCTGTAAAATCACACGCAGAAGCAATCGTGGAAGAGGTGAAAAATCAAGCTTCGGATTTGAAAACAAAGTCAGAAGAAATCATCGGAGATGTTTCTAAGGCAATTGAGAAACTTGATAATCAAATTTTTGTCATAACAGAAACGAAAGGGCTCTGTAATGGCATAAAGACTGATTTGAAGAACTTGAAAGGTTCAATAGATTCTCAATTTAAATCGATGAACAAAGCAATAATAATAAATCGATTGATTGCAATCATCGGTATATTAACACTCATCGTTTTGCATTTTATATAATTCTAACAACAATATAACTATGAACAATATTATTGAAGACTTCTGTGTGGCTTGGCAAATGCTTGATGCAGAACTCATAAGCATTTAGATAATAGCTTTGTCCATGATTCACAATGGGTATTTGAATCACTGGATTGTAATGGATACAAGGATTACATCCGCAGAAAATTTGCGACTTTGAAAAAGAATGACATTCGGATAAATGCATCTATAGTTGAAGATCCTTATTTAGGTGGCCAGATGCTTGTGCTTGGTCAAAACGAACAATCATGTTACTATAGAATCAAAGTTAAAAACGGGAAAGTGATTAAAGGTGACTTGTGTAAGTTCTAACCGAAACGAAAATCAATTGCATTCGCTATCTGCAACAATAGCCCTTTCACTCTGTTATCTGATGACATAAATCCCCTCCCTGTCTATTTCGTCCAACAAATACGGATTAATATGCTTGTGGAGTCTGATGACATCAACGGAACATTGGAGAAGATCCTCAAGGAAACGTTTCAGTCTGACCACCATGTAGGCTTTGGGCTCCATGTCAACACAAACGTCCACATCGCTGCCTTCATGCTGCTCGTTTCTTGATACTGAACCGAAAATGCGCAATGACTTAATGCCGAAGTCACGCTTAAGTTCCTCGGCTTTAGACGATATCAGCAATATGTATTCTTTTGTTGTTTTCATCGGATGGAATATATAACCTGACGCAAAGTTAATTATTTTATGGTAAAAGACAAGGAAAACAATGACAAACTCTATCATTCACCTTGTTTTTATCATATAGAAGCAGAAAACTAAAGCACCAAATCTTTTCGCAGCAATACAAATTATGATTACATTTGCATAAACACTATTGACTATCGACTAAATTCAATACATTATGTTATACGGCTATATGGAAAAAACCAAACCTCCCCTCACTCCAGAGGAGGAGAAAGCGAAGGAGGAGCGTGCAAAAAAGGAACGCCGGAACGAGATTATCCTGACGGCGATATTCCACACCCTGCTGCTGCCCGTTTTGCTGGTGATTGCAATCCTTATGCTTATCTATCTTGGCATTGTGACGGGTTGGGAGAAAATACAGAAATGGAAGGAAAACGGGTGGAAATTCCGGAATAGAAATGCCGAGGAAGAATGGCCGCCACGCCGGAAGCTCCTCTCGCATACAGAGATAGAATGCAGACACGAACTGCCTGTGCTGTTCGACAAATTCTATGTGGTATATGTGGAGACGGAATACAACCAGCCTCTCAATTCCTTCATCAGAAACAATATAGAGTATATCCGTAAGAAATTCTCAGAGAAATACTACCATTTCGTTTATATTCCCGAACTGAAAAACATTTCTGACGAAGACCTTGCCTATGCTTTCCCTCTCGATGCGGCATCGATGACCGGCGAGGTGAGAGACGGCATACGCAGCATCACCACCGAACAGTTCACTCGGATGTTCGCCCCTCTTATCGGTATGGACCTTACCGGCGGCAAGGCGGGGCTATTGAGCCTAGGCTATTACAATGGAGACTTTGGATGCGGATTACATGATGACGTCAACTATTCAAGATCCACCTTCTTCTATATGGACCTGCAGACCTGCTGCCCCGATAAAATCAAGGAGGCGTTCGAGGAATATTTCAGGTTCTACTGCGGAGAAAAACATGCCCCATTCAGTGTGCGCCCAAGGGATGAATACCCTCTCGACAATTGGCAGGAAAATGAATTACACGGAAATCAGAGCAACGCTTCAGACTATTCTTTTTATTACGACCAGAAGAAAATGCAAGACATAGCCGAGGAAATCAGAGAGAGGGTGGAGATACTGAAGCAGGGAGGATATATCGAACTCCTGCTGCATACGCTTGGCGAAGACCTCGTGAAGCAGATAAACGACTCACGGAAGACTGTCACTCCGCTGATGCACATCACCGTATCCGACGACCTGCGGATATTCATACCCGAACTTGACAACTGCGAGGTGAAGATGCCATCCCTCGCCCGTGCCCTGTATGTGTTCTATCTCCGTCACAAGGAGGGAGTGGAATTCAAGTTCCTCTCAGAGTTCACCGAGGAGATCTTCTCGCTCTACCGTCTCGCCAGCAACCGTCTTGACGATGCCCGGTTGCGTGCCACGGTGGACAGTCTCGTTAATCCCATAGACAACAAGATAAACGAATGTACGAGCAGAATCAAATCGGCGTTCCTCAGAGTGATGGACGAATATGCGGCGCGCAACTACTATCTGCAGATGCGCAACAGGGAATTCAGAAGGGAAGATTCCAAAGACAAGAACCTGCTGAGGCTATACAGAGACTACGCCAAATACATTTCTCTGCCGCGTAGTCTGGTCAGCTATTCAGCCGCTGTCATGCGGGTGCCCATAGTCAGGGGCTGCAGCTCCCAGGAGCGGTGTCTCAGAGAAGAAGAGTTCTGGCGTAGAGAGCACAGAATGCACGAGGCTGTAAGTGATGTTGAAGAATTCAATAAAAAGAAATTCTTGAGCAGGAAAAAACGCGAGACAGAGGAGCAGCGCCTGCGCCAGAAAGTGGTGGAGGCATCTATGGCTGTGCTCGAAATGGAACCAAAGAATTTCCTCGCTCATTTCAATCTCGGCGATATGTATTGCAATGCCGTAGACTATGAAAAGTCTATCCGCGAGAACACTTTGATTATCGAACACGACGCCTACACATGGAACGCCTCGTATATCAACCGCGCCCAGGCTTATCTCTATGCTGGAGAATACGACAAGGGACTTGCCGACATCGACAGCTATTTCAATTCCCTGCGCCGATGGGAGGAGGCTGATAAGGAAGCGGAGAGAATCAGAAAACTGCTGCTTGCCAAGAAGAAACCGCTCTTGTGAGCCCAAACCGCCAAATTGCCGGTTGGGGCTGAAGGTCAAACAAGTCCCCTCATCTAAAAAAACAAAACCCAAGCAAGTCCAAATGGCTGAGTGGGGAGTGAAGATGTCAAATGAAAAAGTGATACTTTCCTGTAAAGCGTCCAGGAAAGTATCACTATAAAATCATCGATGCGTCGGAGCATCGCCACGTTTTGCTTTATCCGCAAAACATCACATTATCCTTCTTATCTAATCACCTTTACTGATTTCTTTGTTCTGTCTGCAAATTTTGTGGTCATGATGTAGATGCCGGTCGAAGGAGACTTCACCTTGCGTCCGCAGAGGTCGGTGTATTCCATGCTCTTGGCATTGGCAGCCTCGGTAGCGCTGATGCCGTCGAGTTCTCCGTATCTCACGATGTTTGACCTGTATACCGTTTCACCGTCCTTGTAGAGAGCCTGCACTCCGAAGCTCGTGTAGTCAGACTTGTAGAAATACATAGAGCGCTTGTTGCCATAGCTGAAGATGTCCCATTTGTCGCTGTAGCCGTAAGGCATGTCGGTAATCTCGTCTTCCGGCAGGTTTGTGTATTCGCTCTTGCGGAAAGTGAAGAGGTCGTTGTCGAAGTATATGTTGTAGTACAGCTTGGCAGGATCGAGGTCGCCGCCGTCGGCAGATGTGCTGCTGAGTGTGAACATCACGTTGCCATATCCGTATCCGCTGTCGTAGTCCTGGAAGTCCACGATTTCAGGATCGGCAGGGGCCGCAGCCACCGGTTTGAACAATCTCAGGCTCGGAGCGTTGTAGTGGGCGGCAGGGTATATGAATTTCTTGCCGTTGTTTACGAGGAATGTACCTTCCGCCTTCATGGTGTTGCTCTCCGTGTTGCAGTCGAACACCAGGTCCTTCTCGATATATATACTGTCCACGATGCCGTAGTCGCCGTCCTGCTGCACGTAGCCCGCCGGACTGAAGTATGCGTGGCAGCTGTCGTTATGGTTGATGCCGATGTAGGCTCTGTCGGTGAATATCGCCTTGCCTCCTTCGAGTCTTCCCTTTATCCATGCGTTGTCCACATCGTCGGTGAAGCTGCCCATATATATGTCGTCGCCCTTTATGGCAACGTCAACGCAGCGGGAGTCAGCCGTCACGTCGTCGGCAGAGTATGTCATCAGGTATTTCGTCACCGCAGCGTCGGCAGGAGGTGCGGCTATTGTCATTGTCTCAGGACTCATTTGGTTGATATGGTCGCCGAATCCCGTCCATGTTCCCGTCTCGTCGCCCACAGCCATATACACCTTTGCCGTGTCCACACGTATCAGCGAGTCGTTGCGCAATACATATTTAATGGTCTGTGAGGTCTCGTCGGGAGTCATCGTCAGTCCCTCCTGTCCGTCCACGTCCACTTCTTCCTTTATCATTCTCCAGGCATAGAAATATTCCGTTTCTTCTGTCTCTTCACCGTTGTCGTCGAGCACCGGCTGTGAGTAGTATTTCTGTGGCAGCTCCACGTTGATGGTGCCGTCGGCAGCCTTTGTTCCCTTTATCCATGCTCCGCTCGGCATGGTGCAGATGGCGTTGCGGATATATATGTCGCCGTTGTCGCACAATACATAGTTTCCCAATGCCGCATCCACGTCAGCTTCCACGGCAAAGTCCCAGTAAGGATAATATCCCTGTCCTTCGGCATACAGGTTGCTGAAGAGTGTTCCTTCTGGCTGTTCCATTATCAGCGGTCCGTCGCCGGCTGCCTTCCTCACCTTTGCAGGCTTCGCTGCATTCCTCTTCCAGTCCGGAATCAGCAGGTTGGTCTTTTTTGCATTGTGTGCCATTTTGCTTGCCGCGAGGCGTATGGGGCTGTTGCCGGAAGGCTTCGTGTCGTTTACTCTTGCTGAGGGTTGTGCCCATGCTGCCAAGGCCACCAGCGATGCTGCCAATAAAGTAGGAATCTTGTTCATAAGCGATTCTTATTAAGTTAATGAATATGGATTGGTCGTTTGTACCAATTGGTTGATTGTTCCTTTGTCTTCTTTTTGTTCCAGTTCGGCATCGTGGATGTTGCGGATTTATGTGTCCTGATGCTTGTCTGGAACTATATGTAATGCAAAAGTATATAATTAGTTTCAAATGGGGAAATAATTTGGCAAAATAACTTTCTATATGTTATTGATATTCTTGTTTCCTTGTGATTGATGCTTGTTCTGTATATGTTATTCCTCTTTATATTTATCTATCTCTTTAGTCGTTGGCGTAATGAAGTTATGTTGATGGATATGAGTAAAAGTTGCCAATATCGCTGATTTTCAGTAAAACCAGGAATTTCAAAAAAAACTGTCAGATTATCTGGTTTTTGGTTGCAACATACTGACAAACAGGCAGTTGGCTGTCTGACGATTGTCAGGCAATTGTCTGGATGGTTTGCTGATGAGAGGAATTGTCAGTAAGCGTATCCGCGATGCAGCCTTGTACACGTTCGTTTATCATTATACCTTTG
>ERZ1026888.794-NODE-794-length-15862-cov-19.607958_pt1 | contig 15862 bp, 16 predicted proteins | sample MGYA00380174_ERZ1026888 | MGnify/ENA primary metagenome ERZ1026888 (study PRJEB33269, sample SAMEA4719810) | human gut metagenome | biome: human-associated habitat; feature: organic feature; material: feces | place: Cameroon | collected 2013-10 ...
CCATAATGTTATTTTTGATTTTTCAGAATAAAAGCTCAAAAACGAAGGAAACAGATTGTTTATTCTCAAAATAAAAACAAAAAATATAGTTATTCACTATTTTAATATTTAATATTTTAAATAAAGATTCTATTTCTCGTTTATTTTGCTTTTTATTTTAAATTATCCAATCAACAGATTACATACACTGTTTCGAACATCATACAATAACCTTTTAATATCAGCTATACTTATTTTTTGTTTATTTGGTATTCGTCTACATTCTTCTGTATTTACCCTTTTAAGTATTACATCATACCTAATTAAATAAGTTGTATTCTTTATATCTATATAAAAGTAGTTTTCACCACTTTTTGCGATAAAGAAAGGTATTGCCAATTTTGCTATTTGCAAATCTGTAAATCCATGAATCATTGCTTCCATAATGAAAAATACAGATTTATCCGCCATCAGAAAACGAAGGCAAACTAAAATTCTCACCCAAGCAATATCGGTTGGAATTGTGTATTCGCCATTCAGCCATTTATTTCTAAATAGTGAATTTATATCAGTATCAAGGAATTCTTTACTACGCCTTACTGACAGTCGGTAAATCGATAATGGTACAGAGATACTATCCTTAATATCACTAGATAATTTTTGTTCTAGTCTCAAAACCTCATCTGTTTTACATATATCTAAGAGTTTAGCTTCAACTTGCCTATGCGCCTCTTCTTTTATAGAATACGAAAAGGGCAATGTATTCAGAAACTTATTCATATAACCTTCATAGTTCGCCTCTTTACCATAAAAATGGTGGAAGAGATGCTTGGCTATCTCGTAATCCATTACAAGGATTATCTTATGGAAACCGAACTTGTTACCATTAGGAACCTCCGAATAATAGGGATTATCAACCTGAGAGGATAAGACATTCATGATGCGGAATAGATGAGCTGGATCTATTCTATCCAAATCCTCAATAATCAAAACAGACTTAGCCATCATCTGCTCCAAAGACTTCTGGATAAGACAAGTAAAAGCATCACATTCGCTGATACTACCCATCTTTCCATAAAATCCATTGAGGTAATCATCTACTACATGAAGAACATCTTGCCCCTTATATTTCTTATGAATCGTAGAAGCAAGACCTTTCAAACCTTCATATACATCTTTTATTCCTTCAACTGGTATAATCGAAGCAACAAAGTCAGCCAACTTTAACAAAGACTCTTTGTTGCATACCGCATCGAATATCTTATCATACCCCTCTTTAAAGTCATAGATACGATTATCCTTTATGAGTTGAAACAGAATATCACGCTTGATATACTCAATGACATCCCGATTCTCCTCAACCACGTAGTTTACAGGATGGAGAGTGATGAAATAGTAATCATTCTTCTTTTCATCATAGCTCTTCATGAACTCATTCAGGAAGTAAGACTTACCATCTCCAAACTTAGCAGAGAATATGATTCTACTCTCATTCTCAAACACCTGCTTGAAATCTTGAATGTTTTGAGAAATATCAATTGTATCCATAGTTGCCAAATTAATTTAGCCCTTGTCTTTTAAAGAAAAACATCAACATTCAAGAATATCTTACTTTCTCGCTTTCACCTTATTAAATATCTTTTGAACCAATCCAAATCCTATAAAAGAAAATAAGCAAGCCAACCTAGCTTTCTTTCTTGCCCTATTATCCATTAATACAGACAAGCGAATCTTTTTTATACGACGTTCAAAATCATTACGATGCTCATATTCCTTTGGCATTTGCAACAACAAATGAAAGACAAAGCTAACAATGCGGCAATTATAACTTTTAATGATTGGTTGCAGTTTATCTCTATCCTTATCCATCAGAGCCATCAATTGCAAGCCACTATCCAACTTATGGGGAGAAAAAGCTGCACCTTCAATGCTATTACTACGAAGTAAATAAAAATAACTCTGTTCATCATTAAAAACCACCTTATTTGCTTTCAATAAAAGACGATATGTCGTAGGAAGGTCTTCAAACAGTAAACCTTTTGGATAGCGAATACCATCAAACAGACTAGCCTTATACATTTTTCCCCAAGCAGTATTATCAAAATGCTCTTGGTAGAACATCATTTCTGTAGCATGAAGCCCATCTAAGACCCAATCTTTTGTTGAATTTGGGCTTGGATTTGGAGATGAGCCTTCATAAAAAGAACAGAATGTATTGACACTAACATCTGCACCATGCTTCTCTATCAGATGATAAAGTCCTTCAATATGTGTAGGCGAGATATAATCGTCGCTATCCACACAAACAACATACTCACCTGTCATCACATCCAAAGCCACATTGCGAGCATCTGCCAAACCTCCATTTTTCTTATGGATTACTTTGATACGAGTATCCTTCTTGGCATATTCATCACAAATCTCACCACATCTGTCTGGCGAGCCATCATCCACCAACCAAACTTCCAAGTTCTGGTAAGTTTGGTTGAGGATGCTATCTATACATTTAGGTAAATATTGTTCCACATTGTAACAAGGAACAATAACACTTACTAAAGGTTGATTCATCTTTTTTTATTTATGTTTCTTTATCCAAACCTTTAATCCTTTAGGCAACAGAAGTTTGATTCTTGCTTTCAGATTAAATGGTATTTTTAATTGAGTGGCGAAATATTCATTCACTTCAATATCGTCAATATGTTGGTAAATGACATCACGCAACGGAGTCCTTTGAGTTGGTCTAGTCAAATTATGATTAGCTTTAGCCACTTGTTCAAATGTACTTTCCAAAGTTTTAAATTCATCCTTAACGATAGACCACAATTGCTCACCCTTTTTACTATTCAGCAAGAGACAAGACACCCCTTTGGTCGAATAAAATTCAGGATGTTCTTTCTCTATCCCCCAATAGTCTCCTATGGTTATATCACCCACACGTTCTTTCGAGCAATAGTTGCAGCGATAGCAACATTCACGATAGGTTGTTCCTTTCAAAAAATGATAATAATAGGGATCAAGAGTAGAAGGCCTTGTCTTTGTCTTTGTCTTTGTCATGTAATCCAATCCCCAGCCACAAGACTTGTCTCGGAAATCATAACCTATAATCTTCCCCTTCATCTTACCACCAAGCCAAATCAAATATTTGGCAAAGAGTTTGGGACTTGCTACTCCATGACAGATCAAATCCATCGTATAGAGATTGTCATAATCCTTTCGAAGATAAGCACGCAATCCTCCTATTTGACAAGGTGTACCACTATACAGGACTTCACGACCGCTAATTAACAACGCTTTAACTTGGGAATAAGTTGCCTCCGTATTACTCTGAACGTATTTAGAACTCTGGACTTTATGCAAATCCTCTAATCGATCTACAACAAAGTGTCCTACAGTCATATCATCATGATAAGCTGCACCTACGATGACACCACCACGTTGCAGAATCACTCTGGCAGTAGCAGCAAATGCTCCACCAGATGCACTTACCTCCAACTCCTCGGTATTCTTATCTCTTACTGCTAGAGAAGAAATTGGTGTAAATTTATCTATCAAGTTATTTTGAGGACATCGTTTGATGCACAATCCACATTCCACACATAACTCAGAATCAATGCTTGCAGTAATGAAACCTTCATTATCCGAGTTCATCACTATGGCATGATGAGCACAGAGTTGTTCGCAAGCACGGCATCCAGTACATAATTCAGTAATCTTTTTCATGCTGCCATCCTCAATTGTGGCAGCATTGAATTACTGCAAGTTAAAAGGGTTATTTTACCCCCCCGAATTGTCTCATATTATCTTTCTGCGCCACAGAAGTCATTGATATTCTTTGCTTTACATTAGCAATTTTTCTAATGCTTACTCTTAAATAGGCCCAAAGGAAAGGATGCAGAATTCTTAGAAAAGCAACAATTTTTCCCTTTGTTGTAGTGGGAGCAAAAAGAGCTTTAATCGATAATTTATGAGTTTTATCCAAACATCTTTTATACATTTCAGGGTATAAACGCTTAACGTTTGCCATTACCATCCAATCATACATACTACCATGAGTACTCCAATCTGCATAGTCTACAGCATCATTTAACTTCTTTGATTTGATACGCAAATTCTTGCGAATAATATCTATCGCCTCCAATCCCATGGCACACTTATCCACATTGAACTTGTTCATAGCACTCGTAGAATTATCCAAACGATAATAATACACTTTATGTTGGCTAACAACAACCTTTGAAGCAGAACAAAAAGCTAGGACATTATAATTGAACCCCTCACCAATATACACATCATCATAGAAACGAATATTGTTTGTGTCCAAAAAGGCCTTACTAAACATTTTACTATAACATCCTACAGTTATCTTGCCATAAAGGATTTGGGCTGCTGCTTCCTCACCAGAAACAACCAGAACATTAGGTGTGCACTGATGGGGCATAAAAGTCGTAAACACCTCTGCACACACACTTATTTCGGCATGATTTTCTTCACACATAGACAACATATACTCTACATAATCCTTTTTGAGTATATCATCTGGATCGGAAAAACAAACGTACTTTCCTGTTGCAGAATTAATACCAACATTTCTTGCTATACTAACACCGGCATTAGCCTGATGAATAACTCTCACTCTTTTATCTTTAGCGGCATAGCTATCTGCAATTTTGCCGGAATTGTCAGTAGATCCATCATCGACCAATATCACTTCTATATTTGAATAAGTCTGATCCAAAACAGATTCCATACATTCCGCAAAATATTTCCCTACATTATATATAGGAAGAATAACGGATACTTTTATATTTTTATCAACCATATTAACTAAGAGCTTTTATTAAGAATTCACGACCAACTTTTCTTTCTTTCTCCAAGACCTCATTTACGTGGGTAAAGTCTACACTGGTATTATCCACGAAAGAGAAATCATGATAATCTGTCAAATGTCTATTTTCCAATCCAACCAATTTCAAAATACTAGCTAATCTACTACTATAATCATTAGGATAGATGCAAATCATAGGTGTATTCATATTACAGGAGAATGCCGTTGCATGGAAAGAGTCTGTTATGACACACCCAGCATTAGCTATCAAACCTATGAAATCCTCCACATTCGGTATCAGTTCAGCCTTACCGCATCTCAGACCTTGATAATGTCTAACACAGAAACGAACCAGTTTCCAACCTTTTCGCTTGGCAAACTCTTCTGCATATCTATCGAAATCTGGATTAGTATTCAACTGATAAATCAACACATACTTACCTCTCTCATACTTCGGTTTATATGCATCACCCAATACCGACATCCAATACTCCTTGTTAACTTGTAAAGTTGGATCCAAGACATGAGTTGCAGAAGGCAAGCCCAATTGCTTTTCAACTATATCCTTAGCACTCGCTTCTCTTACAGAAATGTATTGATATCTTGAAAGTAAAGCTTTCGTCTCCTCAACTTCCCAATCATCGAGTGTGTTTTTTCCAATGCTAGCTGCATAAGAAATTTTACGTACATTGTTAGGTACAAACTTCAAGAACAATTCAGGAAGTATTCCTTTGTTCCATCCTGAGTTCCAAGTTTGATCACTGCCTGTACAATATACATCACTAGTTATCGGAAAATCCTTAAAATCATCAATGCAGTAATATTCTTTCTCCTGCTGATTGAGATGTCTCTTTATAAAAGACTTAAAAACTCTGTCCTCCTTAACGAAAGAGGGATACAATATTATAGGATATATGATTTTTGCAAGAGCCCCTTTTCCATTTGTAAAAGATGCAATCCTTTTAAACAAGGATTTTCTGCCATTCTTATTGTAATTAATAAAATCGACATCAACTCCTAACTCTTGAAACACATGTTGAGTAGCTAATGCTTGCAAAACAGATCCATAATTACGAACATTCTGCAATGTAATAACAGTAACTTTTTTCATCGTTCTCCAATTAAGAATAATCTAATATATTTAATACGATGCACAACCTCTACTAAAATCAGAGAGAGGAAAATGCAAATTATTGTTGTCAGAAAAATACAAATATATGTATCACATTTCAGAGCAAAGTGATACAACACTATAAATTGGAAAGCATAAATTCCCAAAGTTTTCGTACCAAGATAATTTATGAACGGAATATGAACATTCAAAAACCGTTTGCCTAGAATATAAAATGTATAGGCACCAGCAAATTCCACAAAATATCTATAGCCATAAGAAAAAACTCCACCAAGATTTACCCATCTGTAAAACAGAGGATCATCCCTCATCATCCAAAATGGCACAGTAAGAATATACCCCCCCATGATAGCTATGGAAACACCTTTATAATCTAACAAATTAGGATATTTACGTATATAATATCCCATTGCGAAGAAAGGTAAATACCAACATATTTGAGTAACATTAAACCTTGTATGCAGGAATGCCATCAACACATATAGCATCACACATATTGTCAATAACAAATACTCCTGTTTGTTTTTTTGATTTGACCACCTTTCAGATAAATTAAATACCAAACAATAGAAGAATAGGTTATATAGAAACCACAATCCGTTATCTGGATAAGTTAATATTTTAATGGTCCTTTCAAAATCATATATTCCCGATTCAAAAATCGGTAAAAGAAATGCCCAGGAGACAAATGGAATAATACATTGCACAAATCGTTTCTTTACCATAAAGGCATCGTATCTTCCTTTATAAGTAAGGAATCCGCTAATCAAGAAAAACAATGGCATGTGGAATGAGTATATAACTCTAAATAACACATCATGCTGATAGTCCATTATCTTATATTGAATAGAATGCCCAAGTATAACTAAGATTATCAAGATACCTTTTAAGGCATCAAGATAATACAATCGTTGTTTTGCCATTTTAATAAGAATATTTTAGCCAAGAGAATATTTTATAATCTTTCAACATCAAAATTACTACAGAAGAGAGCAAGCACAGTACAACTAGAATTACATATAAAAAAAAGCCATGTTGCAACAACTCCACATTAGGGCATACCATACGGAAAATCCCTATATATATGAAATGTAGGGTAAATATTAAAATAGAACTCTGGCGCATCATTTTGTAAATAGGTTTGCTCTCTAAATTCCAATTATAGAAAAGAACAAACAATGGTAGCACCATAAAAACTCTTAAATCTAAAAATATAATACTTAGCATCCAAGCTATACAAAATAGCCCCCACATAATGAAGTTATTACGTAAGTTTTCTATCTTAGCAACAAATGCAGGATTAGCAAGAACAAAGCCAACAGAAACCCAAAACAATGAAACCAGGAAGGAATTCTGAGGATTTACAATATTTTCCTGATACCAAAACCAAAAAGTCTGATATTGCTCCGGCAACTCATCTGCATGATAGATATATACCGCAACGAGCAAGGGTAAAATCCATATCGTTTTATCCTTAAACATCTTGCTAGCAAAATAGATTAGCCAAGTACCAACGACCAATGCTGAAAAGAACCAGGCTCCATGGAACGTTGATCTAAATGCTATATCCGTCAAGAAATTATATATGAACTCCAAGAATGACATGGAAAGATATTGCCTAGTATGAATTACCAAAGGAAATTGGACTACCATCCAAAAAGAATAAAGCAAAAATAATCTCCAAGTAAAATGAAGAAGAATTTCTCTCTCTTGCTGAGCTGACAATTGCGATTGACGAATTTTTCTGAAGAGAAGAAAGGCTGATATTACGAAAAACATAGGTACAGCACTCATTATGATAGGATTCGTAATTTCATATACGATTGGAATTTTATTCACTGCTTCTGAGTGGATGGCAACTATCAACAATGCCATGATAAACTTAAGTATATCCAAACCCGGAATAACTTTTCTCTTAATTTTTAAATTTTTATCCATGAATCTAATATTACAGGTGGTGAAGGTCTGTCATTACGCCATTTATTCGGACAAACTACCAACGGATTATTTTTATTTAAATATGCAGCCCAACAACTAAAAGTACTATTTGGAATTATCATATTTTTACTATGTGCCATAAGGTATAAATCGAAGAAACTTCGCTCTCCATGATTACAATCAATGATTTCCATGCTTTTTTCATGAAAATTATGTCTGACATAATCAGGATCATCAGAGAAAAAGAAGAAATGAGGGTCTTTAACTCTTGACTTTATTATCTCAATAGCCTTGTGGTAAAACTCCAAGGTACCTATATTACCATAAATATACTGAATCTTTGGATCAGTATAATCACCTCTGCGAACATGAATTGCAACAGAGTTTGTTTGATTCATAAGAGATATGATATTCTCATTTTCTGCGCCTAACTCCAAATCATTTCGAAAGTTTGGTAGCTCTACTGACTGTACGTATTTTTTATTCTGCCAAAAGCCAAAATATAAAATAGCACTTGGCTTACGATGCCAATCATTATCAGTAAAAGGAGGCTGTATATTGAAACGAAAGAAGACTTTTGCTGTCCAATAAAGTGTCTTTGCTACTAAATCCGAAAATCTTGAGTTTTCTGGTAATGAAACATCAAACCATTTGTTTATCTCCAAACCATTATGGGCTTTTAAACCTCTAGAAGGATAGAAACCATAAAAAGTTTCCTTTGGAAATTTCTTCTTTAAGTATAAATAATAGCAGTACTGAAAAATCTGATTTCCCAATCCTGCCTGAAACGCTACGATTTTCATGCTTCTTTAATTATTTTCTCTAATTGTTCTACTGCTTTATCTCTTCTACAATTCTCATTAACAAAAGCCTTACCTGCAGCACTAAGGCTATCATATGTTTTTTTATCTGCCAACAATCTATCTATATAGGTATGCATCTCGGAAATATCATCAATTGTAATACCACCAGGTAATATACGAGCATTTCCTACATTGGTACTGATGAAAGGAACCCCTTTCGTCATGGTTTCTATCAAAGAAATTGAATATTCTTCAAATTTACTACCACATAAATAAAGCGTGGCATTACCTATAACATTAGGAATCTCTTTACGAGGAATGCGGAGCAAAATGAACACATCTTTTTGCTTACCATATTTATTATTCATTTGAACTAATTCAGACTTCAACAAATTATAGTACTCTGTTTCAGAAGGTCCTATAAACACTAAAGCACAATCTGTTTTTATTTTAAAAAATTCATGTAAAATCTCAATTTGATTCTTTTGTTTTGAATATGTAGCGACGCTAACCAAATAAGGTTTGCTTAATTTATTAAATGGATAGATATCAACAGAACTTATAGGTTCTAAGAACATTCCATCTACTGCATTTTGAAGTATATAAAGCTTCTTTGCATTTTTCTCCAACCATTCCCTGCTACTATCAATTTCTGAGAGACAAATTGTTGCATCAAACATGGTTATATACTTTTTGAAATAGTAACCATAGTACCACTTAAAACGAAACCAATTATAAGTATTACCCAATGAATATTTAATATTGACATTCCATTTAAATAAAGGCAACAATTTACCTGCAAATCCATGAGAATGAAAAATTTTCTTTCCGTCAAGTCTTGATAGTACAGGTAACAAAACATCAGTAGTTACACATTCTGAACATTCGAAAATATTTGTATCCGCATGCTGTGAGATAACAAAGTTTCTATATCTATCTATTTCACCTTTATATCTTTTCAATAAGGTTTTACGAAGATTAAAACGATGAATATGAACCCCATTATAAACTTCTTCAGAATCTCTATCTTTCACCGATGTAGTCACAACTACCACATCGTTCCCGCGTTTAACCAATCCTTCTGCTAAATACTGTACAACCACCGGTACTCCACTGGTTTTTGGATAATAGCTTTCAACTGTGAATAAGATTTTCATAATATATTTTTTTAATCAATACTTTCCTAACAAAGCGCGTAAAAGAAAAAGAAATTTTCCTTTCAGACACTTTCTTTCAGGTTCTTCACTATCAAATTGACTTGAAGTCAAGAACTTAAAGAAGCAAATAATTGAGGAATGGTAATGTATGTAAGTCTCTATAACTTTACATTTGTACTGAGGTAACTCTTTTCCATATTGTGCAATAAATTCTTTCGCACATTTTCTGTTCTGCTTACCAACCTTATTTGAAGACAACCAATATTGCAGTCTTTGTCTATTTTTAGCTTTTGATGATACTAAACTATGAGCGCCTAATACATTAAATTCATGCTGGCGATATTTGATATAGGGCTTTGGATCATATATTATATTACCAAAATATAATGCAATGAGATAAGCCCAATAATCATGATAACAATAATTAGGATTATATCTTGCATACATTTCCACTAATTTTCTATTGAAAACCATTGTGCACCCTGCCGCACGACCTCCTAACCATGTATTACCATAACGAATATCAACATTATGACTGCGCATGTTCCGCACAAAATTCAAGTTAGCATCAACAAGAGCCATATTGCAAAAATATAGATTGGGTTGGGTAGAAGCTAACTTAGCAATGGCTTCTATACCCTTAGCTAACTTATTTTCTAACCAATAATCATCTTGATCTGCAAAGGCAAAATAATCGTATTCTGCACAATTATTTAAAGCATAGTTTACTAACCAAGAGAAACTCGGTATACAACCAATATTATCTTCTGCATGCAATTCAATACGACTGTCACCGATAGCTCGTATAATATCTACGGTTCTATCTTTAGAACCATCATCACGAATAATTATTTTAACATCTACATCATGTTGCTGTAAAATGCTATAAATTTGCTCTTTAATATAATGTTCTCCATTATATGAAGAGAGAAGAACGACACATTTCATATACAAATAAAATTATTTAATCATTTTTTCCAATACAGAATATTGGAAAACTTAAAAAGTAATGCAAATATAAGACATCCTACTAACGGAGAATCTCCAGCTTGAAAAGGATAATAAAAAATACCACAACTTGTTATATAAATATAAACAGCAATTAAGCATAAACCTGGTAAGTATATTTTCCTCTTCAATATATTATTTATCAACAAAGACATAAATATAACTATAAGCAATGAACCCACATAACCAAAATCGATGCAAAAATCGCCAATATAAGTATAAAACCAAATTCTAGAAATATCCATGTTTTTATTTAAGTAATTTCGCCGTTTGCTTAAATCATTTACAGGGCCTAAACCTAGACGAATCATAGAAGGCATAAATGCATAGTTTCCATACGTGTTACGATTTGTTTGTGAGGCCATAGTATTAAAATTATACATACTCTCACTCGTATAAATATATAAAGAATTTCCTAATTCGTTGTCATCATAATTTGAGCCCAAAACAAATCGACCAACAGAAAGTACCGTTAAGATAAATAACAATAATCCTCCTGACCATAGCAATAACTTTTTTAGTTTTTTGTTTATACTATCTTTATATATCTTGTAAAGAAACAAATACAAGAAAAGAAAATACAAAGAGAAAAATACAATTCCAGTTCTTGAGCCAGAGCATATTGTATATAATGGGACTGTTAAAGATGAAGCAAACAATCCAAAGGCAATAAACTTCTTTTTTTCTTCATAGTTAATATATAATAGAAGCAAAAGAGGAGATAAGACTTGAAAGTAAAAAGATATATGAAGACATACATCAGAAATGCTACTTAGCGAAAACATTCTATCACTATAACCATTAGCAATATCATCGTAATTCTCTGCCATCAAGAAAATTCTTCCTGTAAAAATTGCCTGTATTAACACATAGGACAACTCTATGAATAAAGGAATTGCTGTTATCGTGATAAAATACAATATAATCCTTACAAAAACATTACGATGGAAAAGCATTTGAGTATCAATCTTTAACATTGAACTTTTCCTTAATGGCAGAATATTCAAGCACCAACAGCCAAACAGAAAGAAAATAGGGAATAAAGACAAAGGCTGCAATCCTTGTTTATATGCATCCGAATGATAGTAAAAAATGCCAATAAATGCACATAGCGACCATAATAAAGCTACGAATTTGACCAATAAAGAATATTTGTTCTTAAAAGCTATAATTGCAAAAGAACAATATAATATAAAATTCAAATATTCCATTTTAAACTTTTGATAATTTTATTGACTACATTGAGGATTAACTCATTTTTCAAAATAACATATTGCAATATAAATACATAGATTCCAACAACACATATAGAGGTTATAGATGATATATATATTGAAGAAATCATCTTTTGAATTATAATAAGTAAAAAAAGTAAAGGTATATGGCAAAGTACTTGTTGACAAATGTTCCTATAGGGAAATGATATTTTTACTTTTTTCATTATAAAATACCGTGCAGACAGTAAAACAGCTAATTCACTTACAACAAGAACCATTGCTGATCCAATGCAAAAAAAGTAAGGGACTAATAAAACATTGGCTAATATACCAACGCCAGCACCGATACAAGAATTTGTCAAAATTGCCTTGTCAGCTTTTAATGGCATCAAAATCTGAATAATTTGTATTTGGTCATATCCTACCAACAACAATAAAATCATTGTTATTTGAAACGGAATTATTGCTCCCTCATAGCCTTTACCAGATATTAAATTTATAATCTGTGGTGCATAAACCGTACAATAAATTATCATAGGAATATTCATCACAAGCATAAGATTAGTTGATTTATTAATATATATCTTAAATTCTTCCGTTCTATTTTCAGAAAGTAAATTACTCATCCTAGGCAACATTACACCTGTAAAGGCGCCATATAAGGCTAATATCAATCCATATATTTTTGTTGCAGTTGTGTAATACCCAACCTCTTTTGTACTGATCGTCCAGCCCAAAAAAGCAACATTAAATGAAGTATACATTGATGTTAGCACTTGATAGATTCCCATTGAAATAAATGGCTTTATATATCGTAGGATTGAAACACTAACATTCTTGATTTTTATAAATTTAAAAACATATGCGATATTAAAAATCGCATTTAACCCAATTGTCAAAACTGTTAACAGAAAATATATGCCATAATCTTCTGGCTTATGTATAAATACAAAAACTGATATAACATACAATAATTTTATTAATATGGTTCGTTTTGTTATATATTTAAAATTTTCTACTCCCTTATAAAACCAATCTATAAGACAAAAATTACCAATCAATTTTATTATACCAATATATAGAAGTGACTTATACTGATAAAATTCTGGTATTGTATATATACAAACTATTAAAGCTATCAAAGCTATTAAAGTTGTAACACCATTTAAAGCAAATAATCCCCAAAAGGCTCTACTCAAACTTTCTTTCCCAACATTGGCTGTAGCAATTTCTCTAATACCTATAACAGACATACCTAACATTGAGAATAAAATAAAATAATTTACTAAACTATCAACATAGTTTACTACTCCAATATTTGTTACCCCTAACACACGTGACACATAAGGGTATGTTAGTAAAGGAAATAGATACTGACTAGTAGTTAAAATACTACTATATATAAAATTCTTTTTTAAACTCATTACTTTTTCTTTTCTGCTTATTGTAAAAACTTACTTCTATCATCCACTCAAATTGTATCATCCTCAACTTCCAGCAAATAAAAGAACTGTATCAAATGATCCTCTGCTGATTCAGCATTCCATTCAACTCGCATTGAATCATCCAATACCACTGCCATCTTTTCTAGGATTGACAACTCCCTTTATCTCAGGTACTGTAAAGCCATGGCAAACAAACAATGGTGGTATTCATTTTCCATAGCTTATATACATTTCTATAAACATGTATCACTACCTAATATGAATATGAAATTATGCTCTGAATCACATTACTTGTCGGTAAATGACTTTCTTTCTAAATTCTTCTAATCCTCTTTCATTCCAGTCCTTTATCACCTTCTCTTTTTCAGAATCAGAGAAACAAACAGGACTCTGCTCATTTATTTTGAGATGCAAATCCTCTAAGTATCCCGTTAGAATACTATTATTTACATCGGCATAATATCTTGTTTTACAAAGTTCAAATGCCTTCGCCGAATAGAACTTACTACTGATGATTGTATCAGCTTTCTCCTCTAAGATGCCCTTGGAAAACAATTTGTTGGCTCGGTTCGTATAATTGAAAATCAGTACTAGAACATCCTCATATTGTAAATCTTCTCGTAGCATAAATAAATCAAGCCCTATGTATTTACATGCCTTAGCAACTAAATCGTCATGAATTGATAGTTCATCTGGAGAATGAGAATACAGTTTGATATTCCATAAAAAAATTCTCAATATTTCCGTAGTAGCCATATTTTTTTTATTTCATTGTTATTCGAGAGCTTCCTGGCATAGCATCAATATCAAACCGTTCAAAATCTATATCAACATTATCTGATGGCTTTGAAATATTATTAATAAATGTATAATCATGAATAACAGGATTAATTCCAGCTGAAAAACAAGCTTGCTGAATAGAATAATTAAACGACATGCATATCTTATTTTAGAGAATTGCTCTTCAACTCTTTACTGATCACCTTTCCCATGACCTTCTCTATATCGAAGAAGGTCATGGGATCGTCGTATTCAATCTCCGAAATGACATTATCCATATCATTCACGGCATAGCCTATCCATTCAATGGATTCTTCCAAGTCTTTCATATCGATTCGGGAATATGTTTCCTCGAAACGGTCAAGAAAGAAGGATACCACATTAGGATTCTTCTTTAAGTACTGATGAAAAGTCTTGCAGACTTGGGCTTGCCCCTTGTAGTTGAGTTTACGAATGTCTTCAAACATTGTCATAGCGCAGGAATAGGACTTTATTGAAGAAACCTTCTTGCGTATCTCCTTTGCCTCAGGAATCGTATCATCGTAAATGTCTTGAAACTCTTCAGGGAGCATCGAGAGCATTCGCTCTAAAACTTCTTTATCTGCCATAAGACTCTATTGGTATAAATCCACGTTGATATCAAATGGTGAATCGAAGTCCTTCAGCATTGCATGCTTCGTATCTTTCTCTGAGAGATTGGCATGTTCTGTTGGAATCTTCCAATCAATGCCGAGGGTATCATCGAGGATAGAAATACCTCCATCTGCCTCTGGATGATAGAAGTTATCACACTTGTATTGGAAGACAGCAGTCTCTGAGAGAACTGCGAAACCATGAGCAAAGCCCTTTGGAATGAAGAACTGGCGATGATTGTCTTCGGTCAGTTCTACTGCCACGTGCTTGCCATAAGTAGGGGAGCCTTTGCGAATATCTACAGCTACATCGAGCACTCTACCTTTTACGCAACGTACCAACTTGCTCTGAGTATAAGGAGGACGCTGGAAGTGCAAGCCTCGCATCACGCCATAGCTGCTCATAGACTCGTTGTCCTGGCAGAAGTGTACACTATGCCCCAGGCTTGGAGTTACTTTCTCTTCAAACTCTCGCTCGCTAAAGCTCTCAAAGAAGTAGCCACGAGCATCACGGAAGAGGCGTGGCTCTATAATGAGGACGCCATCTATTTCTGTTTTAATTATATTCATCGTTTTTAATATTCTAAATTCTTTTTCAATGTTTGATCTTTCTCTTCAAGTATTGAAAGGAGATACTTGCCATAGTCATTCTTCAACATTGGCTGGGCATTCTCTCTCAATTGTTCTGCGGTAATCCAACCCTGACGGTATGCGATTCCTTCTAAGCAAGCTACCTTTAAGCCCTGTCGCTTTTCTAAGACTTCAATAAAGGTTGATGCCTCTGAAAGGGAATCATGGGTTCCGGTATCAAGCCAAGCAAATCCTCTTGCCATGGTCTGTACCTTCAGTTGCTTATCCTTCAAGAACTCCTGGTTTACGGTGGTGATTTCTAACTCACCACGAGCGGATGGCTTGATATGCTTAGCTACATCTACCACCTTGTTAG
>ERZ1026888.801-NODE-801-length-15808-cov-3.499460_pt1 | contig 15808 bp, 9 predicted proteins | sample MGYA00380174_ERZ1026888 | MGnify/ENA primary metagenome ERZ1026888 (study PRJEB33269, sample SAMEA4719810) | human gut metagenome | biome: human-associated habitat; feature: organic feature; material: feces | place: Cameroon | collected 2013-10 ...
CCCTGACCGCCTGCCAGAAGCATCGCTATCATTTCCTTCTTAATCATATGTCGTCACCCCTTTACGCATGATAGATTTATTATAACACTTATTACTCTATTTGAAAATCTTTTTTTATGCAAAATCACAAATTTTCATCTGTTTTTTTCGCCTTTTTCTGCAAAATTACTGTTTTCTGGCAAAAAAATAGAATTATACTTTTATTAAAAGCCTTTTTTTATCTTTTATTTGTATATTTTTCATTAAATTTGCCCACTTTTTACACAATTATAACCAAAGTATTTAAGCATTCTTCAGCCGTAAGACTGCCCTCGTACGATATTCTGCCTCTAATCCGGTCAGTTTCTTAACAAATGCAACCATTCTGTCATCCAGTGCAGTCACAGAGCAATACATCTCCTCCGGATATTTCTGATATATTCTGTCCGTCATGTATTGAAGCATTTCCAACGGTGCCATCATCGCAGTACCATCCGAGTACAGCATGGATACTCCGATTTCCGAATCACTCTGCTTCACAAGCAGAATTCCCTTCGGTATATTTTTATCCATATACAGACAGCTGCAGTCTGCATCATAATCCGCCGTATAGATCGGAGTATCCACATATAATTCATATGTATCCCGCGCTTTTGCCGCTATAGCATCAATCGTATGCTGTTTCACATCCTTTAACGCTTTTACATTTCCATAGCTGCCTTTCTTAAGGATATCATTCTTTAAATCCTTAAGCCGGAACCTGAAATATCCGCTCTGCAGATCCTCAAAGTCAAATGCAAGTGCCTCACATATCTCATGAAGTCTCGGTCTTAGTGACCTCTGATATTCAACCGCGAATTTCTGATACCCTTCCTCTCGTACATACGTCAATACTTCAAGAAATACCGCATCTTCGTATTCTGTGTCCTTTACTGTATCCGCAAGATTCATATATACCATTGATACTGCATTTCCGGAGCGTTCCAGTACAACAACACCACTCGGAATATCCATTTGTAAAACTCCCATCAGAAGTATCTGCTCATTAAAGATGTATTCCTGCTGGATACTGCGTGGAATATATTTCACATATAAAGCAATATCGCTTACTGATATCTTTATTATATCCATCATGTCTTCCTCCTACTCTCCGGCAGCCGCAGTCTTTGGATGAGCCTTCAGGTAATCCAGTGATTCTGCTATTTCGGCTGTATCTCTGCAATTCCTTATTCTCTCCAGTCTGCTGCCGCCGGCCTCATCGTTCAGCATACCCTGTGAAAACAACGAGACTGCCTTTATACCAACTATGTTATAGAAATGTATCTGGTGTATCAGCCTCATCTCCTCCGGATTGTTGCTGTCAAGTACATCAAAATGTGCCACTATATTCTCCGTTACCTGGCAGAAAATAAAGTCATCATGGAATTCTTCCATATGTGCCATTACATACTCATACTGCGGAATTTCATATCCATATTTTTTTTCAAGATAATCCAAATGCGGTGCCATTGCATGCAGCAGTCTGCGAAGACCCTCCTTATTCTTTGCCTGCAGGTCTGCCTGCGTCTCCATATCCTCCATAGCTGCCTGTTCGGTAATATCCGCCTCTTCCATTTGTTCCCTGCTCAGCTTAAGATGTCCTGCAGCTAATAGTTTAACAATCGCCTCGAACTCTTCTTCCGGCATATCTTTCAGTCCCTTTGTATTCTCTGCCCAGCCAAAGCTGCGGAACAAGGCTTCATTAATTTCTTTCTTCTCACCCGCCAGATGGTAGTTGCTGTTTGTCAGTCCATACTCCGCTTCTATCAGGTCTGCTTCCTCCTGTCTGCCCATCTGTACCAGCTTATAGTAAGCAGCTCTGACTTCTTTTTCTGAGGTACCGCTCATGGTTTTTTTCACCTTTTCCACTGCCTCTGAAATCTTATCCTCTATGCGCCTCGGTGTATGTTTTTCACTCGGTTCCGGTTTCTCTCCTGTATAAAATTCCATTCCGCGCTTTATGTATGCATCATTCAGCAATTTCCAACCCAATTTAACCGCATTTTCTGCCGACTTATAGGAATGCTTTGCAAATTCCAGAATCCTGTCACTTTCTTTTCCTGTAAGCCTCATAGAATCCAGCTTCTGCATTTCCATCTCATTCGCCAGCATATCCGACGTCAGGGCATCCTTCTTATAAGCCTCCATCATGCTCAGCATCCTGCCCATAACCATATAATTTTGAATCAGAATGATCTTACTGGTATAGATTTTCTCCAGTTCATGTGATGGAAATACCAATTCTTTAATGGACTTTCCTGTAACCGGATCTATCTGTTTACAGCAGTCACACAAATGCATATTTTCCATCCCTATTCGCAGGAACTCCCCCTGCCTGTTTATAATTTCCTGAGGATCCATATTCTGCAGACTTTCCAGTTCCATATTCATGGTTTCATTATATAATGCCTGAAATTTCGGTTTATATATCCGCACGATTTCCGACTGTGCTTCTTCTCTCTCTGCCTGCGTCTTCGTCTTATCCGCAGCCTTCAGCGTATACTTCTTGGCCTCAAGAATTTCCTGATTATAGCGATGCGCCTCTTCTGTATCCTCTATCTGCATCAGCATAAAGGCTCTGCTGTCGCCCTCCAGCGCCTTCCTAACCTCTTCGCTCTCATCGCCAATCAGTTTTTTCCAGATTTTGGTCTTCTGCTTATATGCATCTCCATACATTTTTGCATCATCAACTGCCTTTTTCTGTGCATCCAGATATTCCTGACTGGCATATCCGAACTGATACAGAAACTCTGCCATTTTGTCATAAATCGGCTTTCCTTCGAGAATATGTTTCAGTGACATTTCCAGCATGATAATGGTTTCCTGCATGTCATCTTTCTTCTCATCCGTGCTCTCCTTCCGGACATGCATTGCTTCTTCCACCTCCGGTTCTATATCATCCGGCATTTCATCGGTCAGTGATAAATCTGAAGTATATATCGGTACGGTTTCCATGATGTTCCGCAAATATACCATGATAGAATCCAATACCTCCTTATTCGCTGCATATTCTTCCGGATGTGCCTCCAGCATTGCCGCATAGATATCTAATGCCGCAAAATGATAAGGATGCGCAATTCGATCCGTTTTAATAAACGAAGTACCTTCCTCTGCTTTGTACGCATTCCGTACTTGCTGATAGTCTACCTGCATTTCTGCCAGCTTTTTTTTGGAATATTGTTCAACCTCTTCCGCAACAACAGCGTCTAACTCTTCTTTATTCTTCCTTCCCTGCTCCACAAGACTCTGCCGAACCTCTTCATCCGAACGCAGCCTCAATAAATCATTCCCGTCAATCGGAACCAACTGCTGTCCATTCCGCTTCAGGCCGTTCATCATCAGAGCATTATCATAAGCCGCCTCCAGCACCGGATAGGATTTCATCGCACTGCCTACCTTCTGCTGAAAAGTTATTGTCATTTTACTTAACAGCTCCGGGTTCCGCAATGTAAAATAGTCGATTGCTTCTTTCAGATCATCCATATACTCCTGTGCTTCTGCCGGATTCTCTCCTACATAAACCGGATCTCCGATTGCCGGGTTCACTTCAAAACAGCTCACATATTTCTTCAGGAATTCAGGGTCTTTCTCCTGTCCATCCCCGGCCGCTTCCTTCTTTTGCATATATGCGGAATATTTCTTCTGCATATCCAATGAATACTCGCTTGCAGCTAATATTCCTTTCTTCTTTCCGGCATTTATCTTTTGTTCCCGCTGCTTTTGCTTTTTCTTTAAAGTCTTCTCGTCCGGCTCCTCCTGCATCGGCAATACCGTCTCCTGCTTTGGCATCACGCGCAGCTGCTCCTCCGGCTCAGAACTCATCGCTCCTTTGAGTAGCCGTGCTTTATATTCAGACAAAAAAGCCCCTACCACTTCTTCCTGTTCCCACCGGAACTGATCCAGTTCCTTTTCACTGAGTGCAGGATGCTCTGTAAAAAACGTCTGGCGCCGGAATCCCTGTACCTCTTCCTGCTTTGCCTGTTGTAAGTCCGCATTTTTATGCATTGGACCTGCATGCATGAATGCTTCTCCTCCCGGATTACCTGTATCCATATCTTTACCCTTCCTTTCTACTTTCCTTTTCCCTTTGTTTCGTGCTGCTTTTATTCTTTTCTTTTTATTTCCGTTTCTCTTTTGCTTCGTGCTGCTCCCTTTCTATCCGAGCCTGCACATCGTAATCTGGTTCTCTATCTCTGCTTCCATGCCGTGAACCAGTCTTTGGAAGAGCCATCTGCTCTCATCACTGAACATAGTTATTTTCATTGTTTTGTATGGATATCCCTTCTTTTCCATGCACATAAAACAATGTTTTAAAAGCGGAACAAAAAATACAGCATTTTTCTCGCTGATATATACAGAATTTAAGTACAGGATTCCATCTACATCCGTCATCAGAATATAAGCTCCGATTTTTCCCTGATACTCATATGCAAGCGAATATTCCGGCAGCAAAGTTCCCTTAACATTCTCGACCCGGCAGCAGGGCAGTACGGCAGACCGCACCCGGTTTCTGTAATCATATTCCAATTCGTGCGGAAGCTCTGTCATACTGTAAATATGAGCCGAGCTTTCTTTCTCCCGAACCGGTATTTCTGCCAGATAAGAATCTCTCCATGCTTCGGTTGAAACCGTCGCAATTGATTCTCCGTTTTCCGGAACCATGAACCCATATTGCATGAAAAACCGTACCATAGCCGACTGCTGTTCCCTCGGGACCACACCCGAAACAATCATTCCCTCCGGTGCCTCCCGCTGTGCCAGCTCCTGCAGCTCTTGAAAAAGCATTCCTCCGATTCCCTGTCCCCGTAATTCTTCTCTGACATACACATAGCGGATATATAAAATCCGTTCCTTGATCTCATATAATATGATCCCGGCACAGGCATCCTCAAATGCCCCCAGACACCGGCAATCCGAATGTATGTATGAAGGTGCAAGCCACGGTACTTCCTCTTCAGATATTGTCTGAATTTCCCTGATTTTTATCATTTCTATCACCCGCTCCTTCCGCCTCAATGTACTTTACGTGCAGTATACTCATGAAAGGTCATAAGATAATCATTCAGTTCCATATTGAATAATCCATTACTATCATTTTTTGAGAGACCAATGCTGCTTGCATTCTTTATCCGATAGCTCTCTGCTCCGGATTTATCCGTTTCTTTTATATATTCACGCTTAAATAATGCATATGGATCCCGCATAGTCACGAATTTATGTCCATCCTCTTCAAAACAATCAACAACAGAATAGGCATGTCCGTTCCGGATTCCGCTGTCCGTCAGCCAGGCCGCCTGTTCTTTGTCCCATGTACATCCTACAATGATACATTCCTTCTGTTGCAAACGCTCCTGATAGTCCTCAAATACAGCCACCGCCTGTTCCGTATAGTTATGGCTGAACGCCGAATGGACCATGCCAAACTTCGATACCAATTCAGATGCCAGCAGCTCGATATCCGCACGATCTCTGAAAATTTCCCGGCACTCCTTATCGGCATTCAGTTGTCCCAGCATATCCTCCACACTAACAGCCACCGACTTTTTCTTTCTCTGAATCTGCCGAATATGCTCCGTTATCTTTTCCTGCGTAATTCTAACTCCATGAACCTCAAAGCTTTCCATCGGTGCATTTATAATGTATTTATCCGTCCCCGGTTCATAATTCTGGTTCAGAAAATGCTTTAAAAAGTCGCAGCTCCTGCCAAGACTGATACCCTCGTATCCTTTTTCTCCGCCATAATGAACCGCTGCTGCCTTTTCGATCATCTGCACCCACAGAGAATCTGCCGCGTATGCATCTACCGCACCGCCAAACCGGGCGACCTCCTTCGTTACCGTAACATATACCGCTTCATTCCGCAGCCGTTGCTCCGATGTCTGCCGATTCGTCTTTCTCCATAATCCAAGCAGTTCTTCATTCGCCGCATCATTTGTACACATCTGTTTTGCAAATTCCTCAAACGCCTCTCCGGCTATCATCGCCGCCTGCTCCGGACCGCCGCTGTGGATTCTGTCCAATACACTCCTCAACTTACCGCCGGCTTCCGTTTCCGATTTCAATATGGCGTCTATCATCTCATTCAGCCATGCCTCGTTACTGCTTGAGAAAGAGTTCTGTAGATTTTTCAGTCTTGAAACATATCCTTTCACGGCCGGATTTTCCGGATTTCCATCTGTCGTTTGGATTTCTGTCTCGAAATCATCCAGAAATTCAAAGTCATCTATTTCCCCTAACTCTCCTTCCGCTGCGGTTTTCTCCTCTGCCTTACTTTCACCGTTCTCGTCTTCTACAGGCAATGCCCCTTTCTCCCATGTTTCTTTCCATTGCTCCTGCAGTTGTTCATTCACGGAAAATTCCGAAAACAGCTTCAACAACAGTTTTCGATCTATCTTCTCCCTATCTGCCTGCTCTGCCCCTGAATAATCCTTCGTCAATTCTTCAATCGTTGCCGCTTTGTAATAGACATCTGACGTTTTTTCATCATAAAAACGTACAGTTACCGTGCCGTCTCCATTATCCCGCATCGACTGCTTGATATATTCCGGAGTAAAATGCGCGATCGCAGCAAGCGAAGACATCATATAACAATCCTGAACAGTTCTCTGCTGAATGTCATGGATACTCGGTTCATGCGGAAACAAACTCTGCTTTTCCACATTCGTCCAGACTGTTAATGTCCTTGCCTTCGGATTCTTTTCATGCCCGCCCGTTTTGTGTATATGTCTCTTCGTGTCCAGGCAGCCATTCGTATTCAAATCCAGATATGTATCATATCCCTGAATATGCATCCACAGCTCATACTCCCGGTCATCCTGATCCGGATCATGTGTATCCAAATATGTCTTTATCAGCTCTCTTGCAGACAACAGTGTCTTCTGCTGTGCCTCATCAGACTCTGCGTGAAGAAACTTTATTACAGCATCCAGAATTCCCGTGAACTCCGGTGTTGCATAGGATATTTTCCGCTGCTTCTCACACAGTTCCTCCAATGCCTGATTCTGCTGGGCTATACTCCGTTCATTTTCCCTTCTGCTAAAAGCTTCCTTCTTTACTGCATGGTAATGCTTCAGAGTCTTTGCCTGTTTCATCTCCGCAGCATCCGCCGGTTCATTCTTTCCAACAAACTTATTAACCCGTGACAGAAATGATGGCTTCTGCTCTATCTGATTCGTATCTGCAGCTTCTGCATGCATACGTTCTTCCTGCAACGTCATTTCTTCTGTTATGTTTTGTACAGTCTGTACCGATTGCTGTTCTTTCTGTTTTTCTGTTATTAATCCTTCTTCACCATGAGAACACATACTTTATCTCCCTTCATTATCATCCATTCAGACACTCTCCGTACACACCCAGATCACTCCGTTGCAGATACATGCCAAGTTTATCATACTCCATCTGTATCGCCTTTACCAGATGCACCGGTTGTATCTCGATCATGCTTTCCGGCTGCCGATCGTCCGCCTGCATCTGCACAGCAGCCATATAGGCAGCATTGTATAAAATCGCCTTAATATTACTCCCCGACAGTTCAAACCGCTCCGCAAAATATCCGATATCCAAGTCTTCTGAGAACCGGACGGTCTGCGGCAGGATCTTATTCCACAGCTCCAGACGTGTCTGCTGGTTCGGCTGCTCAAATCTAATACTGTATGTCAATCTCCGGAGAATTGCCGGATCAAAATTCTGCAGCAGATTCGTTGCCAAAATCGTAATCCCCGAATATTCCTCCATTTTCTGAAGCAGAAAGGAAACCTCTGTATTGGAATACTTATCTTTCACATCCGTCACATCCGTGCGTCTGGAAAATAATGAATCCGCTTCATCAAAGAACAGAATTGTATTGCCCTTTCTGGCTTCATCAAAGACACGCGCCAGATTCTTCTCCGTCTCTCCAATGTATTTGCTGACCATCTGACTCAGATCTACCCGGTACAGCTCCATGCCAAGCTCTTTTGCAAGCACCTGTGCACACATGGTCTTTCCGGTACCCGGTGCTCCGTAAAACAGGATGCTGACTCCCTTGCCATATGCCAGCTTTTTATTCAGACCGGCAACCTCTCCCACCTGATATTGCAGACTGATCCTTGCACATATCAGCTTTAACGTCCGGACTGCAGTATCCTCCAGTTCAATATCCGTCCAATCAAACACTGCCGGGATTCTGGTAGCAAGGCCTTGAAAATCAATACTCCCGGTCTCATAAATTGCTTTCTCCAAATACTCTTTATGTATAAGTTCTTCATCCTCCATCATTCGGAAGAAATCTGCCATCTCAAATACTCTGCGGATATCTCCGGCAACAAGATTATATTTCGACGCCATATGAACGGCTGATACCTGTTCTTCTACCGGATATTCCGACATCATTCCGTCCCATATCTTCTTCCGACGCACCAGATTCTCATCTCCCAGATCAAACAGGATATAAGGAGCACGCATTCCGACAAGCTCCCTCGGCTCAAAGGATGTAAACACCACCTTTGTATATTCCAACAGCTCTGAAATAAAGTCTGCAACCCTGTGTTTTTTTTCCTCCGCTGTGCTTTCAATTCCACTAACATACAATATCGGTTCCTGAATCCTAATCTCCGTAAGGATCAAGCTTCTGAGATGCTGATATCCCTTCTGTCCTGCCTGACACATCCTGCCATAATCTATATATAACAATCTCCTGCCAAGCTTAGTACTGAGTTTACACAGACAGCTTCTTCGCCCGCTGCAGGTTTTACCCTTTAAAATAACAACAGCTCCATTGCGTTCTCCATAACGGATCATGCGTTCAAAATACTCCACATAATCATCAAAGGCATAAATTTTCTTTTCTTCACTTATATAATAGAATACACTGTTTCCTTCATTTGAAACTACTTCCTGACCGGATGCATACTGTATGAAATTCGTTCTTAACTGGATCGGTGTATTGAAATTCACCAATTCCCGGTCCGTTCCCGCTTCTATGCAATACTTTGCAAGCAAGCGATCCGGCTGAAAATATTCTAACAGCTCATATGCTGTAATCTCCTTCACATATTGAAGCAGCTCATACAGAAATCCTATCGTTATATAGGTCTCTCTCCGCTTCTGCAGAAGCATATTATATAGCTTATTACTGCTTACGGATATTTCCGGCATCAGCAGAAATATCACTATCAGCTGTTCTGTATCATCCAACCCACACTGCTGCATCACAGTCTGAAACGGCGGCAGATCTTTCTCTTCCTTCGTCACAGCCTCTCTGTCTGCTATCCATTGCAGGACTTCCCCGGTTGCTTCCCGTAGTTCTGCAAATACCCGCGACTCCTTCGTATGGTCAGACAGATCATCCGCATTCCACTGTATCGGATCCGTTTGATATGCATCCAATACAGTGGATATCAGTACCTTATAATCTTCAATTATTTCCCGGTTATCCCGATACGGCTGATTCATTTTTGCAAGCTTCAGTTCCATTAGTTCTCCTTCTCATACATCGGACACGTCTCCTGGTTCATCATATATTGCGTCGGTTTCACTACCAGTGCCTCGCAGTTCATGAGCCCCTGATTATATTTGCAATCTACACACTGCGGAGTGTGAATCACCACTGCACTGCTTCCATCATCTGTCATACGATCGATCGTACTCTTTTCCATATCCTATTCCTCCTTGTACGGTTCTTGGTATTTTCTGTTTTTATGTACTTTGTTTTTTCCCATCACGGAATGACTTTCACGATAATCTCAAGTCCTTGATAAACACCGGATTCCGGGTTCTGCAGCACGTCATTATCATCCATATTTACTATATTTGATATAGGAACATTCATATGTTCATTTCCATGTGCAATAGCACCAATGATCATATACTTCGTACCTCTTCCGAAAATCAGTTCACTCTCTCCATAATTAAGCGTTGCCATGCATTTCGTACCGGCATCACATAATAAAGTCAGCATGAGCTGTGCCTGTGAAAACATAAAATCAACATTATAACCCACACACATAAATCCATCCTCCCGGACGATCGTACCGGACTTTTTATTAATCTGCCTCATGATTTCCTGCTGATTTCCGTCCAGGTCGTTCAATAACTCTCCGGATATTCCCAGCTGATACTCCAAATAAGGGACATTTAACATTCTATGCACACGGATTTTTCGTGGAATCTCATTTATCTGAGACGCATTCTGCAGATTATGAATGGTAGTCTGCAGACGTCTTTCTTCTTCTGTCTGCGGCTTATTCAGTTTGCGGTTCTCCCGCAAATGCTGATTAATCTTAAAAGATTTATCTGTACGGATATACCCATAATCCCGTCCTTCTCCGTCAAACCATTCACCCTTATATCTTCCGTATAGCTGTCGGATATAATCCCCCTGATTGTATTTGTTTTTCTCCGCCATCCCTTTTGCTTCCTGATTCGTCAAATATCCATATTCACTGAACTCACCGGCTGCAGTTACATGCCATGCATGTGTATCCTGTGTTGTACTCCCATCTATCTGACCCATAATGACTTGTGTATCATCGATTGCTGCAAGCTGCCGGATTCTGCGCGCAGTCTGCTGTTCCAATGTCACAATCGCCTTATATACATTACCATGTGAGTTGTAGTGCTTTCGGACCTCCTTGCATTTCTCACCCAGCAATTGTACAGACTTAATTCCAAGTACATTATTTCTCGTCGCATCTGCCTGATGGGCAGCCGTATTCCGTTCATATGCTTTCATAAACATCAACAGCTCGTCGATATCTGACGGTATATCATCCGTTCCTTTTGCCCGCTTAATATAAGCTTCAAACTGCTCTGCGGACATAATCCGGTCATCCCCTGCGATCACATCACTCAATTCTTCCAACGTCGTCTGGACCGCTTCCTTTGTTACCGGACTATCCGATATAGCCTTCCCATTATATGTATGAAGAAGCATTCTCCATGTTTTCCTTGTATTACCCGCAAGGATATCCATTCCTCTGGTCTGAAGAATATTATAATCACGTATGCAGAGCATAATTGCTTCCTGCACCTTTGCTTTTCTGCTTTTTCCCTGCATGGAGAATGTCATCTTATGTGTACTTAAATAATCCTGTCCCTTTGCAACTATCTGCTGATATGCCTTTGATATTTTCGCATATTCCGCCTCATAGTTGTCCGGGTCAACCGATGCATCTAAGGCATTTTCCACATTGTCCAGTGTTCCCAGAAACTGCTGAAATCCCAAGCTGTTTTCTTTTCCGCCCAATTTTCCGGATGTTTTCAGCTCATCTCTGATCGTACCATATCGTTCCAGCTCCTCCGGTTCTTCGCCGGTTCCCAGCACCTTTGCAAATATTTCCAGTCCCGAATACTTCTGCATTCCATTCCTGGCACTTACCGGTACATTTTTCCTCTTATTACCATACCAGCGTGCCCCTACGATCATGTAGCTTGTATTTCGTCCCAGTATCAATTCAGACTCCGGCAGATTCTCTGTCGCAAATACCCTCGTTCCCTTATCACATAACAGCGTAAGCATGATCGGAGAGCCCGCAAATTGGACATCTGCATTAAATCCAACCGACATATAACTCTTATCTTCTATTACGGTTCCTGCCTTTTTCTGGATTGCGAGGACGACATCCGGACGTATCTCTGTTCCATTGACAATATAATCTCCCAGTCCTAAAGCTGAAGATACATATTCTGCCCGAAGCATCCGATAGAATTTATAATTGTCATCGAGCTGATTCTGCTCAGCTGCTTTATCCATGCTCTGAATGGTTTCTTTTATTCCACTTTCCCAATTATCTTTTAATCGAAAACCCGGATTAAATCTTTGAATATTCCCTTCAATCTGCTCCGGTGTTTCTCCCCGAAGATACGCATTAATACTGGACGCATTCGGTGTATTCACATAACCGATTGCCTGACCATCCTTCTGACTCGCATATATGTGCCCTTTTTTACTTGTTTCACTCTTAGTGATAGGATTATACTCATTCTGCCTCGCCATAGTTGCTGCTGTTGCATAGCTCATGATCTTATACTGACTGAATCCGTCATCCGAAACTTCATATGTCTGGCTTGATTCATCCCCTACCATATTGGCCTTATTGAATTCAAGCTGTGTCTGCTTATCCGCATGTCCGCCTTTTAAATTCTTTGCTTCCGCCGTTGGTATATAGGCACTGTCCTGCTTCATATCATATACCCCTGACAGCAATCTTCCGGAATCTGATACGATTCCCTGAATGAGATTATCCATATCATCATTGCGGCTTATCATAGCCGCATCCTGACAAGCGGCCTGAATTCCAAACAGAACATTTGTCAGCATTACCGGATCCGGATTATTCCGTTTCGATTCCTGTAGTATCGCTTCATATGCTTCCAATAACCCTAACAAAGACTTTATTTCCTTCGGAAGACTCCTATATCCGCTCGACCGCACTACCCGTCGCAGCTTCTCCGAAGATAGATTCCACATGCCGGAACGCGCATTGCCCATAATTTCAAACAGACGTTTATCCTGCATAAGCTCTCCATCCATAAACTCGGCTTCCGCAAGCTGCCGTTCACGCATATAGTCCTGATAATACTCATCCGGCTCAGACTCACCCAGCGTAACATCTAAATCCGATATTTTATTTTCAAACATGATATCATCCATACTTTTTCCTCCAAAAGCCTCTTACCGTTTTTAAAAATCAACGTCCATCTCATCGGGATTTTCTCCAAGTCCAACCATATATGCGTATGGTTCAAAATCTGCTTTTGTAAATACCTTTCCGGTCTTAACAAACTCATACCTGATCGCCTGCAGATAATGTCTCATGCAGACCTCTTCTCCATCTCCATCTGCCGCAGCCAGAAATGCGGCATTCAAAATACAGTTCTTAATATTACCGCCTGCGAATTCAAACCGCTCTGCCAGGAACCGTATGTCCACATCCTCGTTCAGCGGTGTTGTCTTCGGAATGGTTGTCCGCCACAACATTTCTCTCGTATCCGGATCCGGGAACTGGAATTCAACAATATATTTCATTCTACGGAAGAATGCCGGATCTATATTATGCTTATAGTTTGTCGCCAGCACACAGACCCCGTCATAAGCTTCCATTTCCTGAAGCAATAAGGCTGTCTTATTATTCGCCGATGCCTGATTGCTGCCACCGTCATCTGAACGTTTCGCAAAAATCGTATCGCATTCGTCAAAGAACAATACGACATTACATTTCTTTGCTTCCCGGAATATCATGGACAGAGATTTCTCTGTCTCACCAACATATTTATCTACAACCTTGGAAATATCCACGCGATATAATTCCAGATTCAGCTCATGTGCCAACACCTGCGCCATCATGGATTTACCGGTACCGGGAGCTCCGAACAGCAAAACCGTTAATCCGCGCCCATATGGATATTTCTTCACATAGTTCCATTTCTCATATACCTGCTTCTTGAAGTTCATCTGTTCAATAACATGTGTAATGGTCTCGCGCTGATCTGCATTCATTACAATATCATCAAATCCAAACTTCGCTTCTACTCTGGTCGCCTTCTGGGACAGCTCGGAAGACATCTGCGCATTACAGCCTTTAAAAAGAAGTGCCCTCGGTATCTTATCCAGCTTTTCCATCGTTGCCAGAGTTCTCGCATGTTTCAGGGCATCTGCCACCTTTCCGGGTGTAAATATGAATTTAATCGTCATTTCCAGAAGATCACAATCCTCTGCCAGCTCATAATCCTTTGCATAGTACTCCCAGCACTTCTGGCGTTCTTCATTGCTCGGTGCCGGCAGATCAAAGTCTACATATTCTTCCATTGTGACTTCCTTCAGATTCAACTTCTCGCGGCTGATCGTAAAGACCGGAATATCCCGCTCCACTAATTTTCCAAATGCCAGATCCATATATCCGAGGAATTTCTCCTTCTCTTCTTCACGATATGTGAGTTCATCCAATACACAGCATGCATTCATGAATATACATTCCCGGACTGCTGCCCATAATGCCTTTTCTACATATCCGAAATCATATGTAAACAGTTTCTTACAATTAATGGTAACCGCTTTCATGTTCTTCTCTTTACAGAAATGCTTTACGAAGAATTTTCTTCCACTTCCTTCATCCCCGGAATAAGCTACGATCCTTATCCCCTGCCCGTATGCGATCTTCATTGCATCCAATATGGATCCATTTGCCATGATCGGATCCAGCTCCCGATCGTCCGTCAGCATTTTTATAAACCGGCTGTAATTTTCATCCAGCCGGAATGGATTTCTTCCGAACAGATAATCAAGCATCCGCTTATCCGGTGTGATCAGTGTTGAGAATGGCATCTGCGAGTTTACACGAAGATCCAGAACCGGAAGCAGCTGATCCAGGCAGACGGACATTTCACTATATGCAGTGGTTGCAGAATAATTACGGCCAAAGAAAAGTCTTGCAGCAGATTCGACCGTAGGCGTTGTCTGACCACCATTTTCATTCGCGATCTGAAATACGGCCGCATAACTCGTCTGCGTCGATGCAAGCAGCGCACATGCCAATGCAAAGATAGAAAAATGCTCCAAAGACAGCTTCCGACACAATTCATAAAACGGAAGCTTCAATTCTCCTCCGGTGTTTGTCACTGCCACTCTCGCATCAATAAAAGAAAGCATTTCATCCACGCTCATATCCTCTGCCGGATCTTCATCATCCGAAGTTCCTCCCAGAGATTGTGAAAATCCTTTCAGCATAGCCTCTAATTCTGCATCTATCTCTATTGGCAGCTCCTCCGCTGTTCCTTCTGTTACCGCTTCCTGCTTTCCATCATATTCAGCAAATTCAAATTCCTGTATCCTATCTTCACATAGATTAGATGCTATCTCGATATCCGGATACATCACATTCTTATATCCGCCCTGACCGGCAACATACTTCCTCTTCAGCTCCCGTATATGCCCTGCCAGTGCTGCATTACAGCAGGCAAAAATATAATCCATATACTCATCATAGCTCTGGAAAGGTTCTGTCTTTAATTTCTCGGTAAATTTCCCTTTTTCATTCATGCTGTCTACCCCATGTCATTACTCATCTTCTTCAAACACCATCGTGCCGGTATAACTCTTCTCGATTCTGACCAGGCTGTTGCCAAATAATTTATTCACAAGCCGGTTCGCCTCTCTACTGATGATTGGAAGAATAATCTGCTTCTTTCCCTCGTATTTATCCAGGGCTGCCCGGCCTGCACTCCACATAATGTCAATCAGTGCTCTGTAGTTTTCAGGTAATATCTTCATCCAAACGACCGAAAGTACATCTTTTTCCGGAACTATCACAATACACCCCAGAATCCTTTCGTTTTCCGTAAGGAAAAAGCTCACATCCGGTTCTATCAGATTCTCCTGCACATACATCGGCATATAGAATGGCGGTTCCTGCATCAGACTGTTTTTTTCATTATGTGACAGCTGTGCATATGTCTTTAATCTGTAATCTGCACCATCCTCCTTTAAATACGGACTGCCCATTAATGTCTCAAGTGTCAGACTGTAAGTTGTGATATCCGGATTCTCCGTCAGCTCAAATCCGCAATATTCAAAAAATGCTTTTAACCCATTATCAGCCTGCAGATCCTCTGTGAATTCTACCGTAAATCCATCCACAGTCTCATTCATTCCTGCGTATGCGGATGCTTCCAACAGCAAAAGAGTTGCTCCCCCTTCCCGTCTATGCTCCGGAGTCATGTAAAGAGAACGGATAACTGCTGCATTTCCTTTTATCTGAACTGCAATCTCTCCATACACCTGTCTCTTATACACATCTCCGAGCCCACGAGACTA